>Ga0315284_10002088_pt1 | contig 28654 bp, 25 predicted proteins | sample YL17G09_16_MG_FD_203696 | JGI IMG/M metagenome (GOLD analysis project Ga0315284, IMG submission 203696) | Sediment microbial communities from Yellowstone Lake, YNP, Wyoming, USA - YL17G09_16 | ecosystem: Environmental > Aquatic > Freshwater > Lake > Sediment | place: USA: Wyoming | collected...
TTGCAGCGACAATATACTTTAGCTTTGGATCTGCTGATATTTTCTCAAGCATTTCAGTAGTCCATGGTCTTCTCAATTGTTCGGGAAAGAGGACTGCAAACGCTCCTTTTGCTTCGGTATATTTTGAATAATCATAAAGCCTTACGATAGCATCAAGAAGTTTAGACTCTGCTCCAAGTTTAGTTTCAACAACATATTCTGCACCATTTAGAAGCCTAAGATCAGGAACCAAACGACCAATTGGAGTGCTATAAGACCATTCGGTCTGCACCTTAATAGCTCTTTTTTCCAATTCTTTTGTCAAGAAATTTCTTATAGTCATTTCAGTTGGCAAAGAACTGCTCATGAGTATCAGAAATACATTGTTGCCAAGCAGATATAGAATTATCGACCGATGCAGTTAAGATAACGAACAAAAAAATTAAAAAAGAAGAAAAATTAGAATGAAGCGTAGTTTTTGACTGCTTGTTCTACTGCCTTAACATTTGCGTTTAAGTTTCATGTTTCTTGAACCCTTTTCCAAAACAGGTAAACTTTCGTCTGCAGTAGCATCCCAACGATCTTGATCAACCGCGCCAACTTCTCAGAACCGGCATTTTCAATCCCCTTGATGTAGTCGAATGTTTTGCCAAACGGTTGATGTCGACTGGTAGCAAACTCTTTTTTGAAACGCGGATGCGAATTCTTAACAAAAGCCTCTCGGACCTTGCTCAACTGCGCAGACGTCAAATTCTCAAGCTTCGCTTTAACGTAACGTTCGCTTCCCAAAAGATGCATGTCAAAACCCCACTTCTTCACCTACAATTCCAGAGTTCCCGCAGACTATTATTCTGCTCGTAGTTGCCGCGATGTTTCTAATAGTCACTGTGGGTTTGGCTGCTTATCGCCAACGCACCCCCCACAACTTAGCTATTCCCTAATGAACGATACAAACTTGTGACTTGCCAACACGAGTAAGCAAGGCAGCATCAGAAAAGAGAGAAACAAAATCAATCAGGCTTACCCCTCGACGCGTCAGCATAGGAGCCTACACCCCTTTTTTCTTCTTTAGTTCCGTTTTGAAGGAGGTTTCAATCCTTGTTTTGCTGGATTAGCCATTTGGACACCTTAGCATCCGTTGAATCGGCACAAGTCAAATAGGCCTTATGCGAACACCAGAATAGGCCTTACACATAGAAACCCCCGGCGAACGTTACCTGCGGGGGTGCACCTTTAAATTTGGGTTTTGCTTTTTCGCGCATTTATGGCATAGTAAGTTCTTGTTTACCTTATCATAAATCAAGCCTTGCTTTGTTATGGTTCCGCATCGGGGGCATTTTTGGCTCATTTTAGTATCCCCCAGGAATAAGCCTTATAGAAGAAAAAGATGTATGCCTTCACGCTTTTTCGTCGCCTCGGCTAAGTTTCTTCTCAAGATCAAGAACTTAAGACACTCGTTGAAAAGCTTATGAAAGCGGAAAAATCTTAAAGTCGCTTATCCCGACTTCTCTTCTTAAACATTTAGCGCTTATGCCAGCGCGCTTAAACCTTCAAAGGTTATTGCGAAAGCGCCAACTCATATTAAACAGTAAGTATCCACGCTTAAGGCCACACATGCCTAGAATATGCTACTCCCTATTTGCTTTTTCACAGCCGCTTTCACCGCTACGTATAGCTTCCCAGTCCGGCTCATCACTCTCTAAACTCTGGAGAATGCTTATCCTTGCTTTTTGGATTTCCAACTCGGTATCTAACTCGTTGAGGCGCTGTTCGGTGTAGTCTTTGGCGAGCTGCCGTAAATAATCGTCTTCACGTAACACTTGAGCCCAGCTTAGTCTAAGGTCGTCTTCGTGCTGCCTCTTTTCACCGGCTCCAAACGCTGCGTGGGTGTATTTTATTTTTAAGTCGATTTTAAAGTTGATGAACGCTAATAGATCGCTGATGAAAACGCCCATAAGGTGGGAAAGACCCCAATAAGGATCTCCAGTCGCCCCAGTAATTCCTAGCATATATCGTTGGTTAACTGTGTCTTTTGCCGCTTTACGCAATCTTTGTTTAAAGTCTTCGTGCAAATTATGTTTCTTGAAAACCTCAAATTTGGCGAGTACTGGAATAAGGCTGCCGTTATTCGCTATAACGTTTTCAAAATTCTCCCAAATTTTGTCTGTTGATGCTGAATCAGCTAAAGCCTTGCAGAGTCCTTTCAAGGTTAATGAGTAAATCTTTTTTTCTCTCACCCCATTTCCTGCTCTTTTCTTTAAGAGACCTTTACGTGATAAACTGTTAAGTGCAATGTTCGCTGTTTTCTCAGTTTCTAATATTTTTGGTGTTGCATGGCTTAGATAATATGCGTATGTTGGGCCGTTTTCCAAAATGTAATAAAGCGCTTTTTTCTCGCTAGGGGATAGGTGAGTACTTTCATCATGGTTTTTGTTCATTTTTACTTACCTTCCAGATACTTACCTTAAGTAAGTATGCTTACATTCCGTAGGTAACTATATAACGGTTTCGCCATTCATCTCAGTGAGGTTTCAATGTGATACCTGAATTTACAGAAGAAATCTGCTTTAGACTGCCCAGAAAAGAGAAGCAACAAATAAGCCAATTAGTCCAAGAAGGCAAATTCGAAAACAAAAGTCAGGTAATACGGACAGCACTCAAGGAATTTATGAAGACAATATAGAGGTTATTTCTCAATGACTAAAAACAAAATCCCCGTACGCTTCAATGACAAACTAAATGACAAGAAGGAGTGTTGGAAGGAGTATTGTTCAGGGTATATCCTTAGCACCCTCAGAATAGCCAATCGTGCCCTCAACTATCCAGACTTTGGCAAGCGCTACAAGTACGGAACCCTTCGCAACGAGATGAACAAGCTTGCCAAACATGGAAAAATCTTAGCACTACCCAAAGAATGCCCCAAGAGGTTCATTCTTCCAGAATGGGCGCACAGACCTGAATACTCCTGTGTTCAAAGAACTGACAAGAAGGGCACAGTAGGTAGATTTGACTTTTTGTCATATTTGGAAAGCTTGGATTGGTCTTCTCCTTTGGCTGTGCATGATTTGAGGTTGTGTTTTTCTGTTTATCAGCTTAATTGGAAAGGTATTGGTTGGGAGTACCATAAAGGAAGTAACAGTTTTTCTCGAAGGTTTGATTTGACTTATCCTGTTAGCGTTCAATGTTATGACACTGGATCAGTTATGGTGAACGTTAAATGCAGCGGCAGACCTTTCGAGCTTGATTTTGATGGATTATTGTCATTAACAAGCTTGCTTGGAGAGGTTAGAAACTCACTTCATGCGCTGTGTATCCCTGAGCCAATGGTTTGGCGAATAGTCCAGTGGCACTTAAACCGAGACAGTAAAAAAATTAAAGGCGGCGGTTTAGATGTCAACCTGACTTTTAGAGACTTCTTTGAAGATTCCGCTCAATTTTACTATAAACGATCTTATGGGAAAATGCGAGCTGAAGTCGTTCAGAGTCCTAAGCGGTCAATCAAAGAAGTTTTTGAAGATATTCTGAATCGAGACGACTATCCCAAGAAAGAGGGTTCCTAGCATGCTTAAGGCACTTGTAATAACACCAAACGAGAAGACTGCTGAGTTTGGTTGTGTGTTGACTGTGGCCGACATATCAAGACAGCGGGAGCTAAAAGATGCCATAGCTGTAACCATGAAAATTGTTGGACGCAACCACATGGAAACGCGGAAAAGGAAAGGAGCGTTTAACCAATGACTGAGTTATTAGATGTTATCAGACTTGGCACTACTCGCGGTTTAGATTTTGTTGTTTTAGACGAATTGCGAAAGAGAACTGGAATTAACCCCAATATGGTGCTTAGATTTGCTCTGTCTGAGATACTCTGCAATGCCTTAGACAAAAATGCGACACATATCGATGTCTCTGTAAAGAATGAAGGCGAATTTTTTGTTTTATCCATAACGGATAACGGCAGTAAAAAACTTTCGCTGGATGACATACGTTTGATTCTGGACTTTGAGAATAAAGCGAGCTCTAAACGTGGAATACTCCGGGTTTCACGTGGTTATCTTGGCAACGCTTTGAAATGTATTTTTGGGTACTCTTACGCTTTGGCTGAGTCTGAAGGGTTAACGCCGCCTCCAATCATTGTAAGCTCAGGACTTTTCAAGTATGAAATTAACCTGAAGCCTAACAGAGTAGCTGCAGTTATTGAGTCTGAGATAAGAACACAACAAGAGAATTGCGACGACGGTTACACGAAATTCACAGTAATGTTTCCAAAGAGTGAAACTTCCAACGAAACACAGAAGCAACTTATAGATATAGTGACAGCGGCAAGCATGGTTAATCCTACGCGATATATCACCTATGATATTTTCGATTGCGCATCAAAAAAGTTAGGGCTATGGCAAGGGTCACCGAAAGAGAACAGCGCCTCCAGACAAGAAACGTCTGTTTTATGGTACACTCAGAAACAGTTTGAAGCGTTATTTGAAGACTATATTAGAGCAACACCTGAAACACCGCTTCACCAGTTCATGGCTTTGTTTAGGGGATTCACCGGAAAAGCAGTTATCAGGGAAAATCTGCAGGAACTATCAGCGCCAAATCATGATTCAGCCACAAACGCCAATTTGCAGTTTTTACCCAGCACACCCATAAAAGACGTGTCTAAACAAGCGGCAGCCAAACTATTTTCGATAATGCGAGGCAAGTCTAAGCCTATCGGGAAACGTAGCATCCCAAATGTTCTGTCAACTGTAGGCAGAGAAAGTTTTGAGAAATTACAGAGTTATAATGGCTGGACAGACCTGAAATACGTAACAGTTCCCGGAGTTAGAAACCATGCCGCTGGAAGATACCAGGATCAAGTTGAATATCCCTTTTTATTTGAAGCTGCAGTTTTCAAGCGAACTGACAATGAAGGACTAAAAATTTATCAATGCGTTAATTTCATGGCTTCAACGGATAACCTGTTCGGCAGAATGTACAACATTGACTTTCACATAGGCCAAGTAGGGATTACAAAGGACCACCCAGTAACGGTTGTTGTGCATTTTGTCTGTCCTGTTTTAAGCTGGTTGAACTATGGCAAAAGTGGCCTAGACGACGATACAACCAACTTTATTCCTTTTAGTAGCAGCGATTCACCTGGAGAAGTTTTGGCGAAAGTTATGAAAGCACTTTTGCCTATTCCTAAAACTCCTATAGTTTGGCATCCACCACCGCCACCTAAACCATATTCATGGGTTCCTCACGGAAAAGTAGGTAATTCAATTTACGAGGATAGATTGAAACTATTTGCTGATGAAATCAAAGCCATTAACGCAGAGATACAGAGAATACGACGCGACCTTAAGTTTGGGCCACGTGGATGGTGCTACAGGCTTGAAGACAGAATTGCGAAGGATGAGTTTGATGCGTGTGAAAAAGCTATAGGTGATTGCAGAAAAACAGGTTTGATTCCCATCCTTGGGTTCATAAAAGAAGACCAGGATGAAACCCGAAGGTTCTCAGGCTTGATTAATGCAATCGATCCAGCTAGTTACTTGAGGCAAATTGTTGAGGATGTTGAGTCTATGCTTCAAGGGCTATTAGAGCATAATACGGACTTTTGGAAAGGGGAAAAATACTTCCTCATGATGCTTACTGAAAAAGGAGACATAAAGAATTTGTTTGAGTCTATCTGCAGGGAATACCATGTGCCTATAGCAAGCACTAAGGGCTGGTCTCCTATAGAGATTAGAGCCATAATCGCTGAGTTATGTAAGAAGGCAGAGGCGAATGACCAGACACCAGTTTTGTTGTTGTTCTACGATCTTGATCCAGCAGGTAGGAAAATCACCAAAACATTTAGGAAGAATCTGAGGGACTGCGAAAGAGGGACACATTACGACCCTGGCACTGAAGACAATCCAAAACTCATGATTGAACGCTTCGGTTTAAACAAAGAAGACGTGGAAAAATACGGCTTGACTTGGATTAATAATCTCAAGTCAGCTTCCGGGAAAGAGGTATATGATCCAGATTATGAGCGCGAAGTTGGAGGCAGAAGGAAATGTGAGTCAAACGCGCTTTTCAAAAACGACAAGACCTTAGAAGCTACTGAAGTGATCTGCAGAAACGCCATAGAAAAATACTATGGAGCAGACGCAAAGATACGATTCAAACAGAAAGAGGAAGCTACCAGGAGCAAACTAAGCGAGATTTACGATGATCCAGTATGGAGTCAATTCTCGAATAGTCTAAGCTGTCTTATCAAAAGCTACGCAGAAAAAGAAACCGAACAAATCGAAACGCCCGAATACAAGTCTGAGGAAAACGTAGTTTTCATTGATAACAAATACTATGGTCGATGCCCTAACTGCAGCCGATCATTTAACTATTCAGAAGATTACGTGGGAAAACTCGTTCGCTGCCGACACTGTGACGCACCTATGCGTCTAAAACGGAAAGAGGCTCAGCCATGACTGAAACCAATGTTACGTTGGTTTATGTGCGTTACTTAGATCACGTTCTCTTCAGCAGGTGTTCGCCTCTAATTATGAAACCACAAATAAGAGAAACCATCGGCTGGCTTGTCTACGAGTGCAACGATTTTATAACTCTCTCATGGGATCGTGATGCTGAACCGCCTACTCTAAAGGGGGGCGACTCGAAAGCCTCAGGTCTTGTCCTGCTAAAATCGGATATGCTGGAGTTTAAGAAACTTGAAGCCCAAGCGCTACCACTACAAAAAAACTCGTACTGGCACTTAAATTCAGCAACGACTAATAGTAAACCTGAGTATGCGCTTCGACCAACGGAGCGAAAAACTCAAAATAAACAAAAAGGAGAAACGGCAACATGACCGCCGAAACCGCCACAATAGCCATACCTCCGCCTATAATCAGACGACAACAACTAACCGTTGAAGAACTAAAATCTTTGCAGTTCCCATTAAAGATACAAGGCAACTCAGTAATCATCGAATACAGTCTAAGAGGCTGGCACCTCCATAACCCAGTGACATTAAACCTAGAGAAAGTTCTCGCTGCTAAGGAAAAAGGTCTAATAGAGTATATTCTAAAAGCTTTCATCAGCGAAAGATCAGGGCTTCTACCATTCGTATTTGACAACCAAAGTATAATCAAGATGGCACGTCATTTTCTTCGCCACTGCTCAGGTTCACTTGATAGCTGCTGCGTTTACACTGCAAGCGTTAAAAGATACTCAACCTGGCTAGGATTTAGCCCAGACCTAATAATCCAAGATGTCAAACCAGTCGGAAATATACCTGACCCATTAAGAGTACAAAATCACACCGGACACCTCAATGACTATCTAGCAGAGCTTCAGGACGACGGATTAAAACCTGGACCAGTCAACAACAACATTAAAAGCGTAAAAACATTCTACCGAGTTAACGGCGTAAAAATCGAACTTTCCGAACCCTTAAGCAAAAGAGTAGTCTACAAAGACCGAGCACCCAAACCAGAAGAACTAGTAAAACTGCTCAACATCGCTGACTTAAGAGAAAAAGTTATCGTAACCTGCTTGGCATTAGGCGCTTTTCGAGAAAACACACTCTCAAAACTTAACTACCGACATGTACGCGAAGATTTAGAAAACAACAAAATCCCAATCCACGTCCACGTTGAAGCAGAAATCACCAAAGGCAAATACAACGACTACGATACTTTCTTAGGAGCCGAAGCAGCCCAATTCCTAAAACTATACATAGATCAACGAAGAAAAGGAACTGATAAAATCCCGCCTGAAACCTTAACAGATGAATCACCACTAATTCGCGATGAAACCAGAAGAGCACCAAAAAGCATAAGCTCAAAACAAATACGCAAAATTGTCCATCAACTCTACCTGCAGGCAGACCTCATAAAGCAACTTAACGGCAGAATGTACGACCTAAGAGTTCATAGTTTACGAAAATACTTCAAGACCCAGCTTCTCGCTTTAGGCGTTCAACCGGACTACGTTGACTACATGATGGGCCACACTGTCGACACTTACCACGACATCCAAAGCCTAGGAATAGACAAAATACGCAACGTTTATGCAGCTTCAGGATTAGCGATTAAACAAAAAACCCAAATTAACCAAATAGATGCCCTAAAAGAAATCATTCGAGCAATGGGTATGAACCCCGAACAAACTCTCGCTAGAGACGCATTAAGTGACGGAGCAATCACTCACAAAAGCTCAATCGATTTTGAAAACCACCAACTGCAAATTCTCAGCAACCAACTAAAACAGATAATTCGGCAGGAGGCAACAGTATAAATGCGCCACTGGAGTGGCGGGTCCGATGGGATTTGAACCCACGACTTTCAGCTTAGAAGGCTGACGCGTTATCCGTATTGTAAAGATTAGCTGTGTACACAGTACGGTTTTCTAACCTCTACCTCAAACTATGCAACAAAGGATTAGAAGTGTAAGAGTGGCGGGCCGAATGGGATTTGAACCCACGACATCCAGCTATCTTCACACCCAACAGGGCGTTAGAAGGCTGGCTCGCTATCCGTGCTGCGACATCGGCCCTTCATGTGAGACCTTCATAATGAAATTCTTAGGATATAATTTTACCTATCGCCTTTCAGCCCCTTTGAGGTTCAGTTTCTCAGTCAAGACCGTGTCTTTAACCTAAAGCTTAAACAAGCAATCATGCATTTCGAATTTGTCAGCTTTTCCATTCGCACTCATGCCTCAGCGCGTTGGCAATCGCTTTGTTGCGAAAAAGTTATTAGTTGATTTTCACGATACGTTCGAATAGTCTTTGTACAAGGTTAGTTCAAAATGCGAAACCTGAATCCTGCAGTCTCCGTCATAATTCCTACGTATTGCGAAGAAGCAATAATAGAAGGCTGCCTGAAGAGCGTTGTTAATCAAGAATTCGACGGCAGAATCGAAACAATCGTCGTTGACAGCCACAGCCCCGACAACACAAGAGCTGTTGCCGAGAAATGCGCGGACAAAGTCATAGACGTGAAGGCTCGCGGAGTCGGCAAAGCCCGCAACGCAGGAGCGAAAGTGGCGGAGAGTCAGCTTCTGCTTTTTTTGGATGCTGACACTTATTTGGACTCAAATTTTGTGGCTGAAATGTACAAGAACTTCACTGACCCTCGGGTTGTCTGTGTTTCAGGGATTCTGAAAAGCTTAGAGAAGCTCAGCCCATTGGACAGCCTATTCGCGATATCTCACTACGGATTCCTAAACAAATTGGCTTCGTTATCAGCGCATTTAGGCTTTCCACTGTTTCCCTCAGTCTGTGTTGGTGCTCGAAAACCGGTATTTTTGAAAGTAGGCGGATTCGCCGAAGACATGGCTGTTGCTGAAGACATTACTTTTTCCAGAAAAATGGGCAAGGTCGGCAAGTGCGTGGTTAACAACAAAGCCACGGCATACACCTCTGTTAGGCGAATTAGCACTTGCGGCAAAAGAGAGATGTACTCTATGTACTTCAAGAATTACGTCAAAATTTTCTTCTTAAACCAGAAACCTTGGGTTCAGGATTTCCCTCACATACGCAAAACCTGACAACTTATACAAGAAAAAGTAACGGTCTGAAGGATCTCTCCCAATAGTTTTCCGTCTGTAGCCTTCTTTTCACTATAGTGCGACGAGCACTACTCCGAAGACCGTTAGAACTATGCTTGCAACAAGCTTTGGCGACACCTGCTCTAATTCTCTAAGGTAGAAGAACGCAAATAAAGCCACAAACAAGGGCTCAACTGAGAAAAGCGGGGTAGTGACTGCGACTAGCTCGAAGCTCAAGGCGTAAAAAGCCAGCGTCCACGACACCGCTTGACCAACGCCAGCAATCCAGAACCACCGGAAATCCTGCTTCAACGCCAAGTCTTTCCGCGTGGGAACCGAAACCGCAAGTATAAACACGTACGGCAGAAGTGAGAACGCGTAAGCAATTGCGACGCCTAAAATTGGAGTGTTGCACAAGTCCAACGCGTATTTCCTGACTATGCTGGAAACGCCCAGCGTTAAGCCACCCAAGATGGGAAAAACTAGGGTTTTCCAGCCCGCTTTACCTTGGCCGTTGTTTTCGTTGCGGCTACTCATCTCCACGAAGACGACCCCCAGAAGGATTGCCATGATGCCTAACGCGTTCCACACTGACAGAATTTCACTCAGCAAGAACACTGCGAGTAACGCGCTGTAAAGTGGGTAGACCGCGAATATGGATGAGTTCACCGATGCTCCAAGCGTTTTCAAGCCCTTGTAGTAGAAGAGCCTCACGATTCCAGGCGAAAACACTCCGCTTACGGCGAAAAGCATGAACCCTTCAAGACTGATCACACCCAACTCAGGTGAAGCTATGGCTAAAGGCCAAAGAATAATCATGCCCACAACAGTAATGACTAAGCTCATGTTGAAAACATTCGATCCAGCGGAGTGTCTCCTAACGAGGACAACGGATAAGCCTGAAGTTGCTGCTGAAAGCAGCGCCAAAACGATGCCGATCATGAGTTTCATTTTCATTTTAAAGTAAGAGGTATTAAAACAAATCTCTGCAACTTCGGGCTGCAAATGGACACTGGTTGATTCTGCGTATCGTTTTATCATGCAACTTAAGTCTGGATTTTTTGGACTTACCCTGTCTGTTCTGTTGGCTCAGCGTTCCGCCGTTTTCGAATCACCAAAAAGACCAATAGCACTGCGACAACGGCAATCACCACTATTACGATAATTACGGGCAGGGAGAAGATGGATGCAGCGGTCTTAGAGAGGCTCACTGTTTGGGGCGCTGTTTGGCCAGCGAAGAACTGGATTGTTTCGGTTTTAGGGTCATATCCCTGTTTGGTGATTTGGATGGTGTAGGTTCCTTCCGACACATTTGCAAACGTTATGCAGCCCGTTCCGTTTGTGACGCCGTTCAAGCTTTCCTGGTTAGTCGGCTTGGACGTTGAAGTGACACTTGCTTCACTCACGGCGATACCGTTGTCCTCCACAACTCGTAATTGTATGGTAACGGCGTTAAGAGAAATGCGCTCAACGGTAACCGACACGTTTCCAGCTGTTCCATTGTAACCAGTTTTGGAAGCATTTGCCGTAATTAAGCAAACCGTTTTCCTGGAAGCATTAGGCGCTGTGAACACTGATGTATAATAGCCGTTTCCTTCCTCTTTTGGAGCTGCAAAGCTTCCTCCTTTATTCGATGTGAAGCTCAGAGTGGCTTTTGTCGCTGGGCCTGAGCCGTTGTATTCAACGTAGGCTCTTATGGTTGTTTGTTCGCCAGGGTTGACGGTCACCGAGTCAGCGGTGACTGAAACGTTCAGGGAGACCTGATCAATAAGATAGGTTGTTATTTTTGCCTGTCCCGGATCGTAACCGGATGATTGTGCAGTGATGGTGGTTGAGATAGCGGCACAGGTTGTTACGAAGGTTCCGACGGCATATGTCTCTCCGAATGGAATTGTTAGTGTTGAGCTGACGTTGCCAGAGTCTGCTGTCGAAGAAAACAGGTACAAGGTTATGTCTCCCAGGGGGTCCATTGCGGGTTTTCCTCTGGAATCTTGAAGCTGAACTTGGATTACGTCGTAAGATTGGCCGTCAGCAGGTAATGATGATGGAAGGCAATAGACGGCTAGTTTGGAGGGAACTGGTCCGACTGTAGTTAAGGATGCTTGGCTGCTCTTGCAGTCAGTGGCGGCAGCGGTTATGGTTGTGGTGTCTGCCTTGTACGTTGTGGTGAAATTGGCTAAGGCGTAGGATTGGGCTTGAGGTATTGTAATTGTCTGTTCAACAGTGCCTACTTCGTCGGCGGATGAGGACAAGGTGACTGTTACGTCTTGAGAGGCTTGGATTATGCTGCCGGAGGAATTTTGCAGTTGAACGACAATTTGGTAAGTGTCTCCGTCGGCGGGGAGTTTTGGCGGTCCAAGATAGACTTTGAGGGCGGTCGGGTCTGCTGCCATCCGTTGTGTCGTGATTGTTACCTGTTTGGAAGTATAGCCTGATGATATTGCGGTAACCACAGCTGAACCAGCCACGTCAGAGGTGGTTTTGATGCTGGCAACCGTGTAAGTTCTCCCTTCAATTATGGTGACTGAGGGGGACACTTGGGCTATGGTGTTGTTGGAGGAGGAAAGTGTAACTTGTACGCCTCCAATTGGGGCCTTCGCGGGATAACCGCTTGAATCCTGCAACTGCACTGTTACCGCGCCATAGGCGTCGCCGTTAGCTGGGAGAACTGGTGGAAATCCGTACACTGCAAGCACGGATGGGATGGGTCCAACGGTGGTTACGGATGCTTGAACGGTCACGTAGCCTGATGCAGCTGCCGTGATTGTTGTGGAGCCAGGCGTGTAGGTTGAGTAGAAATTGGCTGTTGCGCGGGTGTTTCCTTTGAGTATGGTTGTGGTGGAATCTACGGTTCCTATGGTGGTGAGAGATGACGATAGGCGTATCATCGTGTCCTCTTTTGCTCTGACTGGTACGCCTGTGGAATCTTGAAGTTGCACGGCGATTATGTTGTAAGCTCGGTTGTCGGCGAGTACGCTGATGGGTCCAACGTAGATTTTGAGTTTAGGGGGTCCAGTCGCTGTTGCTGCTGAGACATTGAATGTGCATTCGGAACAGATTAGCATGATTAGGATTAACATGGTTCCGAGGAGTATTTTTCTTGACATTGCCTTTTCACTCGAGTAAGTTTAATGCTTGCGAAACGGTTGGGTCGTGTTGTTCAGTGGGTGTTCTAGGATATAAATCGCGTGTAGTAATATACAATACTGGCTTTGTGTACAACACAACTGCAGCTTCATTCGTAATGAGTCCTTTATACATATTTCAATAGCTTCGCAGGAAGAAAATACTCTGCACCTGAAGCAGACCCGCGCTTGTCCACCCACTGAGCCAACATAAAAATCGTTTCAACAGATCTAAATTCAAAGGTGGCGGGCGGGGAGGGATTTGAACCCTCGACCCCCAACTTAGGAGGCTGGTGCTCTCTGCGTGCCGCCAACGAAAGAACACTCGACCCCCACAATTTCGGGAGTCAGTCCAATGTCAGCGGCTATCCGTACTGAGCTACTCGCCCAAACAAACAACAAGACTCTACATGAACCACCTATTCAAACTCTTCTAAGAATTGAACAACTCCTAATATACTTAGAAGGAAAAGGCAGACGCCCGAACACCGTTTTAGCATACAAGAAGAACCTATACGCTTTGGCAATTCGAGCCGACCTGAATAACCCAACATCCGTCGAGTTAGCTATCGCACGCTATAAGTGCATTGACTCGAAAACAAGGAAATTAACCGACAGAGCCGCGTCAAACAACTACAAGAGCAAACTCTGTGACTGTTACGCAACTTATTGCAAGCTTTACGGTTTGACTTGGGAGAAGCCAATCTATCAACCGCAGCCAACCAGCATACAACCGCCTTCGAAAGAACAGATTGAAATGCTAATTTCCGCAGCCAAAGGTGCATTATCGTTAAAAATCCAAATCAGCATGGAAACAGGGTTAAGACCAATAGAAGTTCAAGGTGAAATCGGACTTAAAGCGAAAGATGTGCATCCTGAACAAAGCACTATTACGGCTATCAGCGTTAAAGGATGCAATCCAAGACCGCCGATAAAGATATCCCCAGAGCTACTTACGAGACTGACTACTTATATTCGAACACATGGAAAGCAGCCAATCGATACTCTTTTCACTGGAAGAGCGAGAGGCTACGGAGAGAGTTTTCGTAGAGCACGAAACAGATTAGCACAAAAACTTAATGACCCTACAATAAAGACAATCCGACTGTACGACCTGCGGCACTATTACGTCACCAAGCAGCTTATGAGAATTCAAAACGCGGAAATCGTTAGGCAAATAATCGGTCACAAGAACCTGAACACGACCCAGAAGTACATGCACCTTCTTGCAGGAACAAGTGGTGAATGGATAGTTGAAGGAACAACAGACAAAGAACGAGCCAAACAGCTACTTACAGCCGACTTCACTTATCAGCTAACAACACCAGACGGAACAATGCTATTCAAAAAACCAAAATAACCCCCTTTTATTATATGGAAAAACTCGGTTCTGTGAAGTCTCCGTCACTTCACCTAAATATCTCTCCATGTGAAAAATCGTCACCTATTTTTTTTCCATACGTCAAATTTTTTGGCGTGCTTCAATCTTTCTTCTTTAACAGCATCTGCCAGTTTGGTTTCAGTAAAACCCTCGATAGCATCACATAATAATGAGTTGATTTCTGTTTCTGACTTTGATAAGTCGCTAGAATGAACAAGTTCTTCCATGTAACTTGCAATCAAATTTATTAAGAAATTAACTGGCTTTCCAGTTGAGTTGAAATAAGAGAAATGATGTTCAAAATCTACACACACCTCAGGTGGAACACCCGATTTGTTGTGAACGATAATTGCATCAGTTCTTGGTCTTTTTCCAGACGATGATTCCAATATATCGCATAACTTAGTATAATCGCTAGGGGTCATTAGGTTAAGATGCAAAATTGGAATTTTTAGTTTGAACGAAGTTGTCAAGTAATGGATGCAATCGCTAAAAAGTCTACTTGAAAAGGCTATTATTCCCTTATTATCATTTGCCTTTATTAGTTTTATCAATTCTTTTTCATACTTTGCTAGTCTTCCATCTTTTGGGTCCTCGCCTAATTCAAGCATATATTTCCTCTTCTACTCATGTTTATGCTAACGGTTTTTGTATTTAGATTTTGCCAATACTCGTAGTATCCTCTCAGTAAACAGGTGACGAATTTTCACAAAATTCGAAAAATTGGGAGAAAAGTTATCGGGTGACGACAACTTCACAGCTCCGGTTAAGGCGCTATCGGGCGCATGCGCGCCCGTGCCGAACGCAGACACAAGACCCCAAACGAAACGAGTACACGAGGGGAAGGCGAAAACAAGTGGTTAACAATAATTCAAAACGCTTCAAAGAAAAATATTAATAGCAGAATATTATAAACATGCAATAAGGGTTCTTTTCGGTGAAAGTAAAATCCCAAAAACAAATTGCGCAAAATTTGGCGGAAAGTTCTGTTCTTGCTTATTTAAGCGAAAAGAAGGGTTTGACTTGGGTTCTCGGTGTAATCAAAAAAAGTGGAGTTGACAAACAAGACCTTCAACGGATATTCTCTAATTTCCGTACGGAACATGGCGGTACTGTGCGGTTCCAAGAACTTGAGAGTAAATGCAAAGAACTTAGTCTTATCTAACCCATCAGACGACAGTTAACAGAGAAAATCCTCAGACGTTAAGTTACCAGAACCTACACGACTAAACTAAGGAAACAACACTACAACTCCAAAAGACACACGCCAACAACAAACTCCGAGAGACACGCGCCAACAACAACACAACAACTCCAAGAAATACACTCCAAAACGGATTCAAAACTCCAACAACAAACCCAGAGACAAACTCCAACAACAAATCCAAGCTTCTAAAATCAACCAACAAATCCAAGCTTCTAAAATAACTACCCAGAACTCACCTACGCCAATAATGAAACGCCAACCAACAACAAACGATAAAGCCAACTGTAGGAATAAACCAATCTAACATTCATTCACCACCCTCGTACTCACGCAAAAACTTTTCACCCTTCGCATTCAAAAGGTCACATAAACAACTGTCACGCTTACATACACCTTTCGCAAGAGCATTAAAATCAACACACGGAACCCCCATATCCCGACCATGCCGACAACTACTATCACAAATAACCTCAACAAGCTCACGACGACGCAAAGCCCACTGTTCACCACCTTTACAACACTTAACCAAAGCCAAATCCTTAGCAGGCAACTCCTGAGGCATCAATTTCCGCCTTTCACCCACAGACAACTTTTTTATCGACCTAACCTTCCACTTTTTAGGCATTTACTCACCCCCACCACAATAATAAGCAGAGCTACCGCCCACTTTCGGAACCCAAACAGGCAAGCCATCCTTATCAAAAGCCTGTTCCTCGAACTCCTTAATCCAAACCTCCTTCACTATCCGAGCTTTATCAAAGCCCAAATACGTCAAAGGAATACACTCCGATTGACAAATCGGACATAATTCGGGATTCTCTTTAAAATCCGCCTTATCCAACTTCATAACACGAATCGCACAAACCCCAAACCAAGTTAACGGATGAAAACGCCTTTTAGACGAAATAATAGTAGCATGGTTAAGTTGATAATAGATAGTCCCAATTAACGTCTTACGCTTATCCAAAACCTTAACAATCCAGCCATCATTATCGAACGCGCGCCGAGTACGCCCCTCAAACGATGGACAAGCCCTGCAATGGTCACGTTCTGTGTTACAGTTATGCGCACAAGACCGACATTTACTATACCCATCAACCAAAAATCCCAAAATATGCCAGTGAACAGACCAATACCAACCAAACGGAACGCCCTTCATACGAGACTCCTTACGAGAAGCAAAACGAAACCCGTGGAATATTTCAAGCCCGCCAATCACGCCCCGACTATCAAGAATTTCACGCAGACGACCCCGACCCTTCAAATAACCACTATACCCCTCATCAAACATTGGGTACTCGAACTTTGGCGTACTACAAATTATGTGTTCAGCCAAACCATATTTGACAGAAGCCCTTTCAATACGACGAGTGGCAGACTTAGCTTCTCTCACCGCCCAAGCCTTCATACATTTGGGACATCTGGGGTTGAAACATCGCCTAAACCTCTTCCTAACATAAGCCATACCCCGATGATTAACACCGTCAAGAGTAGTCTTATTATGAAGCTCGGTATGCACACAACCAACAAACCCGTAAAACTTACCACACCTTTTAGGCGAATCAGGGTCATCATTTGTAATTTCACCATTACCAACAACTGAATAAATACCATGCTTAGCCCACAATTCAACAACAGGAAAACTACTCTCATACGCATCTGCTAAACCCTGAAGCTCTAACTCGGAACGCTCAACCAAAAACTACGACACCCCATCTGAATATATACGACAACAACCCCAACCCATCCAATCCTTTCCATCCGTACATACCCAAATGAGTGACTCGACCAAACAAAAAGGAATTAACCCCTAACCGAGACAACAAACTCCAACAACATTCAATTTGAGTAGGCGATTCAAATAAAACGGAATAGGAGCAAATGAAAGAGCCAGTTGGGTGTCGTTGACGATTCTTAGCTCCAAACATCAAACTCCTATTCCTCAAAAATACGATACACACACAAAATCTATATAAAATCGACTTACGCAAGTCCACTCAAAAAGCCCATAGCAACCCCCATCAAACTATGCACAACTTACGCAAGTCAGACTGGACGAACACCAACACACCCACCCACAAAACCGCAGATTGCCAAAGCTCAATTTTAGAGGTCTCTGTCGTATCCCATTTTCCATCCTTCACCGTCGAGGTCAAGACAATGCTTGACCGTCGAGGTACCGAAGGGTTAAAAAGTTCAAATCTTTTTAAAACCCTTCGTGAAGGGGAAAATAAGAACCCTCGACATCTCTAAAACCAAAATAGGTTTTGGCGCCCCAAGACCCAAAACCGTATTTTGGGCGCACGCTTGAGCATAGGGCAATCTGCACAGCAAATTGTCAAAGGTTTTCGGGTGCCACCCGAAAGTTTTATTGTCTCAAAAAGTTCAATTCTTTTCTCAACATAAAACCCAAGCTCTTAGCAAGCGTCAGAGCTTGTCCCTTCGCCAATTTGCCCAAACCTAATAAAAAGAAGTCATGTATGAATGAGCAAAGGAAAGGTTGATGAAAAAATGAACAACACTCAAAGTTTAGGCGCATTAGAAGATGCAATAAATCGGACAACCCTTCAATCCAGAAAACAAGACATAGAAAAATTAGCCGAACTCTTAGAAACAAAAGCCAAATGGCTAAGAAACCTGCAAAAGGAGAGTAAATAGACTATGAGCACAGAACAAGAGAGCAAACAAGAACTCCATAGAGCCTTACTAAGACCTAAGGCTGGTGCTCTATCCGTACTGAGCTACCCGTCCAACATTTCTTGCTGTTGCGAGATAACTCTAACGCCTATAGATTTTAACTTACTGCCGCACGGTGCAAAAAACTTAAAGTGTACTAGGCTGTGAAGTTAGGTGGTTGGTGCAGGGGTACCCGAGCCAGGTCTAAATAGGCGGCCAGAAAAAAAGCCTAAGATAAGGGGGAGGACTTAAGATCCTCTGGCTCAGGCCTTCGTGGGTTCGAATCCCACCCCCCGCACCACTGAGCAACATACCGAAGTAAATTTGGTACCTTTGGAATTTGGCTTCTGCAAAGAGGAAATCGAGAATCTACCGTTGAACTGTTTGTTTCCGTTGACGTTTATCCTTAATTTTCAGAATGCTCCATATCTAAACGTGCCTAAGGTGCGATTAACTTTTATGGGTAACTGTTGTAGTTCTTGGATTAACTTTGGTGTTTCGAGTGCCATTTAAGAAAATCTTGCTAGTGAAGCCTTCTGGAAGGAAGGGTTTGAGCTTTGCTTTTGATTTGATACCTACAGGTTTGGAGTACATTGCGGCTTATATCGAGGACACTGTTGATCAAGTTCACATCGTTGACATGGAGATGGACAACAGAAAATTCCAAGACCTCATCAACCTCTACTGCCCAGACTTGGTTGGTATTTCATTATCCGCAACCGAACATAACGAAGGTCTACGTCTCGCGAAGATTGCTAAGAAAAACAGCGTCACCACGGTTATAGGCGGCTATCATCCGACAAGTGTTCCCGACTTGATGCTTTCCTACCCACAAATCGACATCGTTATTCGCGGTGAAGGAGAACTTACCATGAGGGAACTCGTGGAGAAGGGCACTCCTGAGAATGTTTCTGGCGCCTCTTACAAGAAGAACGGAATAATAATCCACAATGAGGATAGACCAAGAATTGAAAACCTGGATATTCTTCCCTTTCCAGCACGGCACTTGAGACAATACTCGTATAAGAGCCAAAACCGCACAACGAATTGCGACGTGATAATGATGTCTAGGGGCTGCAATGGACTTTGCAGCTTTTGCTGCGAACCTAGTATGAGCCATGGCTGTTTGAGATGTCGATCACCGGAAAATGTTATGAAAGAGATTCTGGAGATGGCAGAATATCACGGAAAAAGAGCTCTAAGCGTAATCTTTGCCGATCCCAACTTCATGGGTAACCCGAATAGAGTCGACCGTCTTTGCGATTTGTTGATGGAACACGATCTGAAAATGGAATTCTGCGCCCTAGTTAGACCGGACGCGATGGCTAAAAGCCCAGAGATCGTAAAGAAAATGTGCCGAGCAGGCATACTCAAGTTTGAGATGGGCATAGAAAGCCCGAACTCCAAGGATTTGAAGTCAACCAAGAAAGGCATCACCAACAGGGTTCATGGGGAAGCCGTTCGGAACATACGTGAAAACGGCGGCAGAGCAGGGGGCACATTCGTGATAGGTCTCCCAGATCAAACGGTGGAGGAAATCAAAGCTTTTCCAACCTACGCAAAGGAGATTGGGCTGACCGCTGCCGCCTTTGGCATTGCAACGCCGTTTCCCGGGACCGAATTCTACAAGGAACTGGATAAACAAGGATTGATCTTCGAGACCAACTGGGACAACTTTGACGAGATGCACTCAGTCTACAGGACTACGCACCTGTCAAAAGAGACGATCGAAGAGATGGCGACATACTGTATGGCAAAGTTCTGGAATATGGACACGTTTATTGATCAAGAGATGGTCTCTCAGAAAGGAACTAGACGAAAAAAGGCGATAGTAGATTTCATTCGAGAACGGACATTGAATTTAGGTTTCATGACAAATAATGGAAATGAATTACAGAAGGACAACTTTGGCCAGCACATAAAGACGTTTCTTGAGGCTTATGTAGACCCTCGTGTGGAAGCGTATACCCGATCGGTGTGGGTTCATGAAGTCTTAGAGATGGCGAGGTTCCTACGAATACTTGGTTCTCAAAATGTTCAATGCACATTAAGCTTCAACGATGTCACTGTTAGTTTTGTGTTCAAGACAACTAGAACGACTGTTGAGTACATACGAGTCATAAATGAAAGACAGGATGATTCGACGATAAATCTCGATGTGGATCTGAAGTGGTTAAGCGAACCAGACCATTCGAATATTCTAGAGAGACTTGCTTTTCTGTTCTCACGTAATTTGAGCACCAAAAGGCTATGGAGCACTTTCAGGCTTCTTGTCGCAATAGGAACAGAGGTCTTGGCGTGGAATCTACGAAAAGTGCGTCCTCAAAAATGAATGTACCCGCAAGATAGCGTTTCATAATTCTGCCAAACAAAAAAGCAATGGCTATAATTAGGACCCCTTTTGGGTATGGGCCCCGGCGGAATAGTTTTTCCGCCTCAACAACACTTATTTTAGCTATTCTTCAATCAGTATTAGTGTCAGTGTTGATCGGACATTTTTGATTGCTCTAACTCGATGGGTCACAAGTTCCCTCAACTTTTCCAAAGAATCAGCCTTGATTTTCATCATTAGGTCGTACACGCCATAACAGATTTGGGCTTCTTCTACACCTTCAATATTTCTTATTCCCCTTAGAACTTCGTCTTCTGAACCTGGGTTAACGTTTAGCAAAACATATGCTCGCGGCATTTCAAATCTCCGCAATATCCATTAAGTGATAATTATATAACCCTTTTACAGTTTTGCCTAAAACGCCTATACTTCTAAGAAAGGGAAGCTGTGTTGGAGGTTAATTTAAGCTTACACACTATTTATCTCTGGAAAAGTCTTGCTTTAGGTAAGCGCAATACTTGTCTGCTATGCGGTCATAGTACCCTATCTCCATGCTTTCAGTGCTGAGCAAGCCATATTCCGTACAACCCAGCATCCAAGAAAACATATGAGATAATTCAGCCCTCTCATTAGACGCGAAATAGCCTTTTTCGATTAGTTCGATAATCAGCTCACTCATTTTGCTTAGAAGACTGGTAAACTCACAAAGCTTCTCCTGCCCACATTCCTTAATTCTCTTCTCAGGCGACCAAGCAACGTATTGTTCAAGTGGACTTCCCGCACTTGGGTCCACAGCATATGGTTAATAATAATTGAACAGAAAAAGGAAAGAAAAAGGGTGTGATTACTTTTTGCGTCGCATCATAACAGCCGCAATGACTACTATGATAATGATCACTACTACAACTATGGCTACTATGACTTCCATGGATAAGCCGCCTGAAGTTGACTCAGGCGTTGCGGTCGGAGTTGCTGTTACTACTGGAGTAGGTGAAGCTGTTGCCGACGGGGTGGGCGATGCTGTCGGCGAGGGGCTTGGCGATGCCGAGACTGCTGGGGTGAAGACTGCTTGGTATTGGAATGTGTAGCCGTATCCGCATGTTATGTTTGCCGGGTTTGTTGTGAATACAAGGCTGTCTATACCTGTTGGTACCGGTACTCGTGGGATTGTTCCTACTACATCTCCTGTGTCGGGGTCTATGATGTAGTTCGGTATTCCGGGTGCGTGGCCTGGTGTGGCGTTTCCTGAGACAATCCAGTAGTGGAATGCGTAGCCAGCGTCAGGTGTAGCTGTCAGTACAATGTTTGTACCATTAGCGTATGTGTAGGTTCCAGGTGCTGGGTCTGTGGTCCCTCCTGTTGAGGGTTGGATTATCACGGTGGCTACGTCGCTTTGGGCGTTTGCTACAATGATGCTTTGGCAAAAGACTGCTAGCAGCATTGTTGCTAAGAGAGTCAAGGAAACTGTAGTCATGAGTTTACATTTTCTGTTCAAAATAATTTCTCCTTCCAAAATAGCTATGATGTTGAAATCACTATCTTTAACAAAAAAAGACTATGTGGCTGTCATGCAACAGCAACAGCGAGCGAATCTTCTAAAAATGGTGCGCTCCACGCCAGCTTAGGGTGCAGCAGCGGACATCGTTTTCAGTCTTGAATGCTTTTGTATCATGTGCAACCTACTTTTAGTGACGATTAAGCAAGTAGCCAATGTGAAATTTGGAACAAATTCAATTTTGCATATAGATGAAGGACAGCACAAATATTCGGCATGGGTAACCCCCAAAACTATTTTGGAATGTGAACTTTCGCGAGTCAAGCAGCATTTGATAGACCGCCTGCATTGTCAGCGTTGAATTAAAATACGGGTAGGTTTCTCCGTACTCGAAAAGCAGCAAGTACTTCACGTTGCATTTCTCACATAGTCCAATTAACTCATCCACGTTGAAGTTGGGTGTGTACGTGTCAACAGGTACCGCTGGGTACTGCCCTACATAGCTCAATCCTGACCGACTCGAGTGCAGGTAAAACTTCACGCTGTCTTGGCTGAAAACGTTCAAAGCACACAAGACCACTATGGACTCGTTTCCGTTCAATCTTTCTGCAACATAGTTCGTTGCTTGCTCCGAAGGCAAATTAAAAGCGGCATCCTTAACAACCCAATGGTAAGCATCCACACAACTGTAAACAACCGAGAAAGCCGCGATGGCAACTAGAAATCCTGCGGCGACTTTGCCAACGCACTTCCTGTTTAAACTTGGTCCTGCCTGTTTCCATGTTTTTCCAACTTTCCCATAGGCAAATGTCATGAGACTGGCAGCTGAGATGGCTAAGACTGGAAAAATCGGCACTACGTAGCGCCACTGTTTGTTTCCAATTAGGGTGAAGAAAATGTAAACCACGAAGAACCAGACAAGGAGAAACTTGTCTTCCGGTTTCCTTCTCCACAACAGCAATCCCAGTCCGAGCAAGCCAAAGACGTAGATGAAAAGCGAGATTGGATGGACGACTCCGTAGGGCCAAGCCATCTCAATCAAGTAAAAAATTGGGGCGGGAAAACGCATACTGTACATTAACTTTTGCGGATTGCCTATTTCAAGGGCATATATCCATTGGTCCAGCATTCCCATAGAATAAACTTGGTGAGAAATAACAATCCATGGCAAAACTACGATCACAGCGACTAAAATCAGGAGTGGAAACTTGGCGAGCTTCGTCTTCATGTATCCTCGGCACAGGAGAAAAACGCTTGCCACCATTGCTATGACCGCAATGACAATTTGGTATTTTGTTAGGAAACCTAAGCCTAAGGCTATGCCGCTCAGCGCCAAGTACTTGTTCTCATGATTGCGCATCCATGTGAAAAACAGCATCATTGAAGCTGAAAAGAAGAAAATTAGCATAGTCTCCAGCATTGCCAATCTTGAGAGCCAAACGAAACCGGGCATGGTGGCGAGCAGGATACTTGAAATCACCGCGGTCTTGGGTCCATATGTCCTGTAGGCAAACTCAAACACGAGCACCACTGATAAGACTGCGAACGTTACGGCGGCAAGTCTCCCAGTGAAAACGCTTGCCCCTCCAATGCTGAAATAACCTGCCAAAATTACATCGTCGAGCGGCGGATAAAACATGCCATGCTCTACGTAGTGGCGCAAGTGTCCGTGAAGCAAAAGAAGCCCACCGTTTAGATGATTTGTCTCATCCCACTGGATGGCCGTGTAACCTAAATCCAGCAACAGAAAAGACACATACACCACTATGAAAACCAAGAAAACGAGTCGCCATCTATCAAATCCACTTTTAAGCCTTGACAAAAGAGAACGCCTTTGCATTCCCATCTTCGCTCCAGGTCATTTTTTAGAGTTGTCGCTTCTTCGTCAATTGATGTGAGTGGAAAATATGGTCCAATCTGTTTTAATTTATTACTATGAAGTTAAAACGTTTCTGCTCTTATAATTTACGGAAAAACCCGATAGACGAAGCTTGCGTTTTGAATGAAATAATCTATGAGCGGGTTAAGTTGAATTCGGAGCGCTTCATTCTTCAATGGTTCTCAAGGCGTGAACAAATTCTCATGTTTTTCATGTTGATTGAACGTGATTTTGGCGGACTGTTTTTATACGAGGCAGGACATGAATGAGAAAAAGGAAGCAATGCCAAGTGACAATCACGGTGGATGATGCTGGCAGCGGAGACTTGCTTTTCGGCGTAGTCATAGGAGCTTACCGCGACGAAACCCAAGAATTCAAGTATGACCTAATAGACGTAAAGTTTTTCCAGTCTGGCCTCTTCCGCAAAAAAGAGTATCTGACCCAGACCTCAAAAATCGTGAGTCAACTAATTAACAGGCTGGAGCTTAAGCCAGAAGAAGAAATTCAAATTTGCCAAGGCTACATCTTCGACGAAGCCGTCGATGAATTACGCAAGATATACGGTGACGACCGCATCCGCAGAATCAAAGTTGTTGGTGAACCGCAGAGGCTCACGGAAATAGCTTACCTCGACGAGATTAGAAATCTGGGCTATGAACCGTTGGCTGAACGGGAAGAGAAGCGGGCGAAAAACTTCTTCCACATGATGCGGTGGCTCAAAGAGAATCCGAGCATGATTCAGTACGCTAAGACAGGCTGGCCTCGGCTGGCGAGATACCGCATGTTCAAACCTAACCAGCAGAACATTAAGTACACGGTGGTGTGTGCTGATTGCGGAAAAGAATGCGAAGTTCCCTTCAAACCCGACAAGAACAGGCCAGTCTACTGCCAACCCTGCTGGGCAATCCGGAAACCTGCCCGATAAAAACACTTCTAATTCATGAATTTCTTTAGCTTTAGCCTCCACAAAAAAGGATTAGGTGGCTCACACACTCAAGTCTACGTCTGGTTCAACCTATAAATAAGGGAGGGGGTAGGTGCTTCCGAGCAGCTAGTCTTCTCTCCACTTGAAAAACTTCGCAGCAACTACAAAGACGATAACCGCAATTACCGCGATTACTGCAATGTCTATTAGTGCTTGTGCATAGTTTGCGTATACCATGACTGCGTTTAAGCCTTCAATTATGTAGAACAACGGCAGAACGTGCGCGATGGTTTGCAGGTACTCGGGCATTATGTAGAGGGGGAAGAAGGTGCCTGATAGGAACATCATGGGGAAGGTTATTACGTTTCCAAGTACACCTGCGGTTTCAGGGTTTTTGGCTAAGGTTCCAACCAGCATGCCTAGTGAAGCGAAAAGCATCGGTCCTAGAATGAGGAAGGGTATAAGCCACACCGTTAACGTGATGTTTGCTTGAAAGCCAACGACACCCACGACGACCATGAGCAGGAAACTAACTGTTGACAGGCAAATGTAGAAGAGCACTTTGGAGGCTAACCACTCCATCTTAGTCAGCGGCGTTAGGGATAGCTGCTTGAACAGTTTAATTTTCTTGTACTGTGAAGATATTTCGACAAGCGAGAACATGGGGTTTACCAGTATGGAGAATCCGACGAGTCCTGGAATTAGGGTGTCTACGTAATTTGGCTGCTGAGTGTTTACCGTGGCTGGTGCGATTTGGATTATTGAGAAAGCGTTCGGGTTGTAGTACACTAGGTTGAAATGATTTATCACGGCGGTGACTGTTCCGCTCACAACACCGCTGGAGCTCGAAGAAGGGTTGCCATAAACTGTTACGTTTACCTTTTGACCCAATAGGTAACTTGCCGAGAAGTTAGCAGGGATAATTATTCCCTCAGATTTCGAATTACTTAACAGGTACTTGGTGAAGTTTTCAGAAGGACTAACCAGTTGTATATTCATTGTGCCTGTGTGGTTAAGTACATCTATCAATTGTGAAGCTATGTCCATTTGCGGCGTAAGGAATGGTCCTGTATCTTGATTCTGAGCGTAAACCGTCAATGTCCCAGACGAATTCCCTGAGAAAATAGCGCCAAAAAGGGCTATCAGTATAACGGGGAATATTAAGCCAAAGAATAATCCGACTTTGTTCCTCAGGTATCCGCGTCCGAACACTTTAAGGTCTGAAAGGATTCGTTTTATGCTAGCCATTCTTAGCGCCTCCGTTGGTTACTGGAAGAATCAGTTTTGTTCTTAGCTTTAATTTCGCCGTGCTCATCTATGGTTCCGCTCACCAATTTAACAAACACATCGTCTAAACTGTCACGGCGCGTCTGAATTTCGCCCCAATCCATTCTCGACTGCTCCACAGCCGCCAACGCTGCCAACGCATCAATTTTCTTCGTAAGCGCGATGCTGATTAAGTCTTTGCCGTCGTGCTCAACTTTCAAATCCGTATTTGATTTAATGTAGGCGGCGAGTTTTTCGGTTCCGTGGATTTCCAGTTTTTCCCCTGAACCGTGCGCAGTGATGATTTCATCAGAGGTTCCTATAGCCACTATGCGTCCGTGGTTCATGATGGCTACGCGGTCGGAGAGCTGCTGTGCCTCATCGAGGTAATGGGTAGTTAAAATTATTGTTCTGCCCTTTTTCTTTAATCCCCGCAAAACTTCCCAAATTGCCCTTCGAGCGGTGGGATCAAGCCCCGTGGTTGGCTCATCAAGGAAAAGGAGTTCGGGTGAATTCACAAGTGAAAGCGCAAGCCCCGTTTTCTGCTTTTGGCCTCCGGAAAGGTTTTCGAAGAGGACGTTTGCTGAATCCTCCAGCAGGACTTCTTTTAAAATTTCCATGGGATCTACTGTGACGTGGAAAAGGTCCGCGTAGTATTTCAGGGCTTCTTTCGGGGTTGTTTTTTCGAAGAAGGTGAAATCTTGTGGTATGACTCCGATTTTTTTGTGGAGTTTAGAGCCGTTTTCCCATGGGTCCAGACCGAGCACTTTTACGGTGCCATCGTCTTTCTTTCGCAAGCCTTCCAGAATTTCTATGGTTGTGGTTTTGCCTGCGCCGTTGGGTCCTAGGAGCCCGAAAACTTCGCCCTCGTTAACTGTGAAGGAAATTCCGTCTACGGCTTTTAGGTCGCCGTAATGTTTCTTTAGAGAAGTTACTTCAACGGGTATCACTTGCATACGTCCTACTTTTTTTCTTTGTTTCTTGGTTGGCACAGCTGCTCAAAGCGATGCTGTTGTTCTTGCATGTATTGGTGTGTTGGAAATATATTTTTCGGAAAACAAACCCTGTGTGCTGGGCTTTTACGCTGGTTTGGCGAGGATTTCTTCTCTTTTGAACACTTTTATGCCCGCGTAAAATACGAGCAGGTCCACGACTGCGAATACTCCAATCATTGCAGCTGTTACGAGTGGTCCAAAGAAGAGCACTCCTGAAACCTGCCCAAACATCATGGCAAGCACGGGCAAAAGCAAGATGACGCTGATTTGTTGGGCTTCGCGGAAGCCTTTGACTTTGGCGGAAATCATAACTGTTAACCCGATGCTGGCTAGCGCTATCAGGGGGGCGAGTCCGAAGACCATTATGAGCCACGTTGCGTTTGGCAACAGGAGTCTGCCGCTGAAAATGCTGAGCCCTAAGATGTCTACTACGGTGCCGTAGATGGCGAAGGAGGCGAATGTGATTAATATGGCTGGGATGAAGGAGACCAGCACTTTGCCTAAGAATAATTCACTGTCCGAAATCGGCGTCGCTAATAGGGCTTCGATTGTTTTTCTTTCTTTTTCTCCTGCGAAGCTGTCTGAGGATATGACGCTTGACGCCATAATTGGGGTTATCAGAAAAAGTGGTGCTAACAAGTAGACTATTAGGATGTAGCTGAATGCTTGTTGGCTTGTCATTCCTGCGATTTCCATTTTCAAGCTGGTGGGCATGTTTTTGAGTAGTTCTTCGAGTTGTTGTGGGGAAGATGCGGTTTGAGGTGTTATGTTGGGGATGAGCATTATGACTGCTGGCATCACTACGGAAATTATAAGTGGTATAACTATGAGGGGTGCGAGGACTTGCCAGTTTCTTTTTATTTCTCGCCAGTCTTTTCTGAAAACGAGCCACACTTTGTTGGCGTTCATGGTTTTTCCTTCCTTATCAGTTTAAGGTATGCTTCTTCTAGGGTGGGTCGTTGCAGGTTTACTGAGAGTATTTTGCCTTGGGCTTCGACTATTGCACGTACTATTTCGGGTGTGGCAGAGTTGGCGTTTTCGACTTTTATCATGAGGCTGGAATCCTGCTGGTTTACCTTGACGTCTACGACTTGGTTTTGTGTTTTTGCGGTTGCTACAATATTTGGGGTGAGTGTTTTTAGGGTAATTTGGATAGTTGGTTGTCCGCTTATTTTTTCGCGTAGTCCGTCTGGTGAGTCTACTGTGATGCATTTGCCTTTGTTCATTATCATGACGCGTTGGCACAGTTTTTCTGCGTCTTCCAAGTGGTGGGTGCAGAGTAGAATTGTGCGTTTCTCATGTTGACTTAGGGATTCCATTAGGTCTCGGATTTCTTTTGCTGATTCAGGGTCTAAGCCTGCGGTGGGTTCGTCCAAAAACAGTATTGCGGGCTTATGCACGATTGCGCGGGTTATTGCGAGTTTTTGTTTCATGCCTTTGGAGAATGTGGCTACTTTGTCGTTTCTGCGGTTCCACAAATTGAGGAATTCTAGGACTTCTTTGATTCTGTCGTGTCTTTCCTGCTTGTTTGATATTCCGTAGGCTTCGGCGAAGAAGTCCATGTTTTCGAAAGCTGTTAGCCTTTCGTATAGGCTGGGGTTTTCGGTGAGTATGCCTACTGACTGGCGCACTTTTAAGGGGTCTTTGTGGATGTCGTATCCTGCTATTGTGGCTGTGCCTTCTGTTGGGGTGATGAGGCAGGCTAGCATGCGTAGGGTGGTTGTTTTTCCTGCTCCGTTGGGTCCAAGAAGCCCGAAGACTTCGCCTTCGCTTATTTGGAGGTTCAGGTGGTCTACTGCTGTGAATGTGTTGAATTTTCTTGTTAACCCTTCCGCTTCGACGCTGAACATATGGCGTTACTATGGTTTTTTTGGT
>Ga0315284_10002089_pt1 | contig 28654 bp, 23 predicted proteins | sample YL17G09_16_MG_FD_203696 | JGI IMG/M metagenome (GOLD analysis project Ga0315284, IMG submission 203696) | Sediment microbial communities from Yellowstone Lake, YNP, Wyoming, USA - YL17G09_16 | ecosystem: Environmental > Aquatic > Freshwater > Lake > Sediment | place: USA: Wyoming | collected...
CGAGCTTCGGGGATCGTAGCCGTCGTTGAGTGCCGTGGGCGTCGTGTCGCCGGACACGTACGAGCTTGACGGCTGCGCCACGATGGCGAGATTCACACCTGCCGATTCAGCGGCTGGCTTCTCCTGTGCGAAGGCCATGCCCGCGCCGACAAGCAGCACCGACATAAGACCAAGTGATCGCGTTGTTCTCATTGGAAATCTCCTTTGTCTGTCATAGTTGCCTGCGGCTCACTCGGCCCCGGCTCTATCGCTCGGCGTCGGCGCGGATCATGCGGATGCCGAACACGGCGGTGATCTCGGCCGCTCTCTTCTCCCATTCCGCGGGTGTGAGCAGGTCCCAGTATGCGCCATAGGTGCGCCGATGCAGCCGATAGAACGGCGTGAAATCCACGTCGCTCTCACGCCCGACGCCATCGGTGCGGAATTGGCCGCTCTTGCCGGAAACAGGCTTGAGCCACTCCGTCACCGGCCGCTCGGCCGCGACGAAGACCGGCACCGTCGGCTGCTCAGCGCGGCCGCCTCTGCCCCGTCTCTGGATCTCGGGACCCAGATCGCCGGCCAGCACCAGCGGGCCCCAGAGGATGGCGACACGCCGCGGATTGTCGGGCAATGGCTCTAATCGCAGCGTCTTGGGCAGAGTCAGCTCCACTATGTCGCCACTTTCCCAGGTTCGCTTCAGCTCGACATAGAAGCTGGTCGGCGGCAGTGACTGCTCCACTCTTCGGCGATTGTCCCGCTCGCGGCCTGGATCGCCGACAGGGGGGGTGTCTCTCATCGAGTCTTGCGCCACGGGCTCGCCATTAACCTTGACCGCGAATCCTTCCCCGGTCCACCACGGGCGGCGCAGGGCCAGAGTGAATTCCTTTGGCGATTCGAGCGTCAGCGTGAGCTTCGCCGCCTCGCCTTCCGGAAAGTCAGTGTCCATCGCCAGTCTTATGCCTGCGGCGGTCCAGTCCGCCGTGGAAGGTGCATACAGGTTCACCCAGAGCTTATCGCCGGACTCGTAGTAAATTCCGTCGCCGTGGAGTGCGTGACTTTCCATGCCTGATCCCACGCAGCAGGTGAAGCTGCGGAACATGTCCTGGTACTCGTGCTGCACGCCCCGACCGACGGGCACCATGTAGCAGGTCCGGCCGTCATTCGGATCAATGGAGGCGAGGATGTGGTTGAACAGGGCCCGCTCGTGGAAATCGGCGTAGTGGGCATCGGGCCGCAACGTGAACAGCCGCCGGGTCAGCTTGAGCATGTTATAGACATTGCACGTTTCGGCCGTGCGTCCGTCCACGCGATCCGTCAACGTGTCGGCCTTGCCGAAGTACTCGTCCTTGCCGTGGCCGCCCGTGGCGAAACTGTGGTGCTGCACGACGCGATCCCAGAAGAAGCTTGCCGCCATGATGTCTCCGGCTTCGCCCGCATAGGCGAAGCGATCCGCCGAGCCGATGAGCTTGGGCACTTGCGTGTTGCCGTGCTTGCCTTCCAGATTGTCCTGGTGACGCTGGAGCGGGTCGATGAAGGAGCGATGCTCGAATTTGTACGACAGGTCCAGCCAGCGTTTATCACCCGTATCGGCGTAGAGGTCGGCGAAGATCTCGTTCATGCCGCCGAACTCGGTGTTCAGCATCCGCTGGACCTGGGCATCGGTGAGCTTGGCGAGAATGCCTTCGGCCCAGGCGGCGAACTTGATCTCGACGTCCAGAGCCGTCTTGTTGCCCGTGTAGCGGCAGGCGTCGCGCAGGCCGGCGTAAGTCTTATGCAGAGTGTACCACGGGGACCACATGCCGTTGAGGTCGAACCCGCCCGAGCGGATGTTGCCCTGGGCCACCTGCTGGAAAAGCGTCTCGCCGTCGGTGCCCTGGTTGTCCGTCAGGGCACCGAGATAGCCGTTGGCCCGCTCGTCCTGAACCTCTTTCATCTCCTTGACGAGATAATCCGCCCGCTCCTTGAACCTGGGATCGCCCGTGGCGGCGTACATCAGGCTGACGGCAGAGAGGTAGTGTCCCGCGATGTGGCCGGTCAACTGCTTGCCTTGCACCGAGTCCCACCCGCCGTAGCCTTCGGCCTTCGGCTCCAGCCCGGCACGAAGCCGGTAGCCCGCCATCATCCGGTCGGGCTCGAGTTTCAGCAGATATTGGGCATCCAGGTCCTGCGCCTGTTTGAGAGGCCCGGCGAGCAATCGCACGTGACTTATGTCCAGAGGCCGGGCTTGAAGATGCGTCGCCTCAAGAGCGGCAACGGCAGGATGGGTTGCCTCCGCACAAGCCTGACCACGAACCAGCAGAGAAAGCAGGACTGAGCACAGAACGATGCTCCTCATGACGATTTCCCTCAACCATATACGGCACATGCTACCGGGTCTTGAGTCGCAACATACTGAAGGAGCACGCCGGAAACTCATGGGTGAATTCCCGGGCCGCTCCATCGAGCCGACACTCTACAGGCGCCACCCACATGGGCTCACCGAGGCTATTGTTGCCTGAGAGTTTACATGAAGTCAACACTGTAACCGTGCCGGCCGGTTTGACGCCACCAGTGCTGAAACCGCAAGAGTCGTCCCAGATCTGCTTGCAATACCGCCTCGCTTTGTGTAAAGTAAGCAGAGGTCTATCGGAATGAGTCCATTCGTTTGGGTTACAGAAGTTCAGGGCGGTTAGCTCAGTTGGCCAGAGCGCCTGCCTTACACGCAGGATGTCGCAGGTTCAAATCCTGCACCGCCCATTCCGCCAAGGCATCGAGCATCCTCCTTGTCATCGGCCCCGCCATTCGCCCAGCATTCGCTTGAGGCGATGCAGGATGCCGTCCCGGGCCAGTTCCGGCGGAACCACCGCAGAGGCGCGCAGCTTCTCCAACGACGCGGCATTCTCCCTGGCGCGGGCGGCCGCCAGGTCAGAGAGCAGTTGCGGAATCTCTTCCCGCAACGACAGCAGGTGTGTGAAGGCGCCGCGCTCGAATTCGAGCAACTCGCAATTCGTGACGGCCGTCATGGTCGCGCTCCTCGGCAAGCCGGTCAGGAGGCTCATCTCGCCGAAGAGCGCTCCGGGCTTCAACTCGAATTCGACGGGGCGGGCGGCGTCGGAATTCGCAATGCTGCCCTGGACGTTTCCCTGCACCAGAACGTAGAACGACTCCCCATCGTCCCCTTGGCGCATCAGCACCTCGCCGTGGGTGAAACGAGTGCGTTTCACGTTTCTGGCCACGGCCTTCAGCTCGTCGCGGCTGAGCATGCAGACGCCGTCGGGGCCGGCCATGAGCTTGTGCCCGAAGTCGCTGCGGAGCAGATCGTCCACACATCGCTCGATCTCCGACGCCAGCGGCTTCTCGAATTTCTGGGCGTGGACCGCCTCCAGGAAGTTGCCGAGCAGGCGGCCGCTCATCGGGAACGGGATCTCGATCCCGCGGCGGGTGAACTTGTACCAGATCATCCGCATCACGTGGCCCTCGATCGGCGTGCGCTGCTCGTATTGCTTCGACCAGAAACGCAGCACATATTCAATGCAGAAATCCTTGAATCCGGTCACGTGGGCGTCCGGCGCCGGATGTTTCTCGACCAGGGGCACGCTGTCCGCGGCCTCGACAAGTGCGGCGATGACGTCACCCGGCGCATCGCCGTAACTGGCCGCCACGGGCACCTCGTGCCGGCGCAAGCTCGTGGGCGAGGAGAGGTTGCGGAGTGTTGCATCTGCCATTTTTCCGTTGGGGACAATCACGACGTGCCCGCCGGTGGTGCGCAGCCGCGTCTCACGCCAGTTGACCAGGGTCACCTGTCCGACGGTTCCATCCACCTCGATCCAGTCGCCCACCGCCATGGAACGGCAGGCGTGCAGCGACATGCCCGCCAGCAGATTGCCGAGGACCCCTTGCATGGCAAAGCCGATGACGCCGGTTACAATCGCCGTCGAGGTGAGCAGCACGCCGATCTTGAAGTCCAGTTGATACCGGATCAGCAGGAAGGCAACGCCCAGCATGACCGCGAGGCGCAGCAGACCGCGAGTGAGCCGGCTGAGCGGACAGGCCCGCCCCAACTGCGCGAACGTCTCAACCAGCAGCCCTTCGACAAGCCTCACGAGGGCGTAGATGCCCCAGAACGAAAGCCAGGCTTGATGATATGGCGCCTGGGTGGGATCGAGCCAGTGGGTCAGCGGAAGGGAAAGCAGCACCACCAGCAGGGAGAAGGCCACATAGTTCAGCACCACTGCGACAAACTGCCGGCCGGAGCGCCGCCCCGATTCGACGCCGTCACAAGAAGCGTAGCGGCGACGCAGCGGAATCGTCAGCAGATATGCAATGAGCAGCAGCCCCATCGCCAGGGCGACGTTCTGAATGTGGGGCAGTATCGGTTCAAGCCGGTTCAGCATGAGTGCACCTCATGTTTCTTAACCACCGATCGTCAGCCATTGTCCAGCCCGCGCAAGAATGCTGCCGGGCGAGCGTTTCTTCGCTTGCTTTTCCACGGCGTGCAATGCCGTGTCGTTCGCGTCGGGGGCGTGATGCCCAAGGACCACTTGCTTCACGCCTGCGGACTCCGCGATGTCCAGGCAATCCTCCCAGCAACTATGCCCCCACCCGGCAAAGGCCTCCTGGTTGGCCCGGGCAAAATGCGCATCGATGACGAGCATATCGACCGGTTGCGGCTTGCGGCACATCGTCAGGAACGCCGTCTCGTGCTCGCGCGTCCGGTTCCGCCATTCGAGGTCGGTGGCGAACACTAACGAGGCACCGCCGTCAGTGTCGTCGATACGATAGGCCAGACACCCGCCGGGATGCGGGACCGGACAGCCTCGCACGCGCAAATGCCCAACCCGGATTTCGTCCGTCGGGAACTCGGCAAACGTGAGCCGTGCGCTCATTCGCTCCGCCGACACCGGCCAATATGGCGGCGCGAGCAGCCGCGTCACGGCATCTCGCACGCCCCCATCGGCAAAGGTCGGCCCAACGAACTTGAAAGACCAGTCCGGCCTGTAGAACAGTGGGTTCATCGTTAACCCGGCCATGTGGTCGAGATGGTAATGTGAAAACAGCACCGTCACTTCGCCTGGTTCCATCTGTGCCAATTGTCCGGCGACAGCATACATGCCGGTCCCGGCGTCAAGCACCAGCCGTTCGCCGCGTGACCCGACGAGTAGCAGCGAGGTCGTGTCGCCGCCAAACTCCGCAAAGGCGGCCCCGGTGGAGGGCCGGCTCCCGCGCATTCCGCCAATGAAAAGCCGTACGCTCATTTCTCTGTCAATCCCCATACCCCATCCCATGCCGCCGGAGGCCGGACGCACATTTCCGTGCAGCGCCGAGCATAATTCCTCGCCGCCGGATCATCAGGCAATCGCTCAAAAACCTCCCTCGCCCCGGCGAAATTGCCCTCGCGGAAACAAGTCAGTCCAGCGGCAAACGCATCCCAGCCGGCCGGCGTGGCATCCCCCGCGAATCCCGTCAGCTCATAAACGGCCACGGCGGTCTTGCGGCCAACTACTCGCAGGTCCGCCAGTTTGCGGCCGCAGAAATGGACCGACGCCAACTGCCATGTACTCCCGGAAACCATGGTCTCGGTCTCGAACGCCTTGTTGGCGCCCTCCAGGCGGGATGCCAGATTGGCTGCGTCCCCGAGAATCGTGTAGTTGAAGCGTTTGCGGGATCCCATGTTGCCCACCACGACGTCGCCGGTGTTCAGTCCCACCCTCATCCGCAGGGCCGCCCCCGTACGCTGCTGATAGACCTCCCGAAGCTCGGCCAGTCGCCGTTGACAGCGCAACGCCGCACGGCAGGCACGCACGGCATGATCCGATTGCTCCAGCGGCGCGTTCCAGAACGCGATGATCGCATCGCCCTCATATTTGTCAAGCGTGCCGCCTTCCTCCAGGATGATGTCCGTCATCTCGCTGAGGTAATCGTTGAGCAGTGCCGTCAGCTCGACCGGGCCCAGTCTCTCAGAGAACGTCGAGAATCCGGCGAGGTCCGTGAACATGATCGTCAGCTCGCGTTTTTCGCCGCCCAGTTGGAGATGCTTGGGATCGCGAATGATCTTCTCGATCACCTCGCCACTCAGGTAGTGCCGAAATGCCTGCTTGATGAAAGCCTTCTGGCGTCCCTCGGCCCAGTAGTTGACGGCCAGAGCGCCGACCAGCCCCATCGCCGACGCCGTCTCGTGTGCGGCGACCGGCCACCACTGTCCCTCAGCATAGGCAGCGAAACCTACAAATACCGGCAGCCCGAGCCACACAATGGAGAGTGGCCCCGCCTGCCACCATCTGCCCGCGTAGGTCAACGATACTGCGGCAGCAACAGCCGTGGCCACCACGCCCCAGATCACCGCACGCTCGTTTGCCTCCGCGATGAAGGAGTCCGTGAGCAGGTTGTCGATAAACGTTGTGTGCAGGACAACTCCGGGACATTTGGGGTTGACCGGGACCGGCCGCAAATCCAGCAGGCCCGGCGCGCTGCACCCCACGAAGACATAGCAGTCCTTGAATGTCTCGGGCGACAGGGAAGGGGCCTCGCTAGCTTGCAGTCGCAGCTCGGACTGGATGACGGTCGCCGCAGAGATCGCTTCCGGCAAACCGCCGCGGCCCTTGAACCGCAGGATCGCATGGCCGCGCCGGTCGAGAGGGATGGTCTGCCCTCCCACCCGCAGTTGCCTGTCCGACACGATGACGGGCACTGATTCCGCGCGCGCGGTCAGCCACGCCGCCAACCCGAGCGCCGGAACACTGGACCCATCAAACCAGCAGAACGGCAGGATTCGCCGGAACACGCCATCGGCATCCGGCACACCTGCGACATGTCCCGGAGCAGTCGCCCCGGCCGCTACCTCTCCTACCGGGAACAGCAGATGTGCAGACTGTGCCACGGCAGGCATGCGGATTTTCAGGCTTGGGCGGGGCATATACTCCGGCCACACATCCAGGCTGCCCCCCGACAGGACGGGCAAAACCGCCGGCGGACCCGCCCGCAGAGCTTGGCCCATCGCCTCGTCGTCCGCCACCCCGTAGACAGATGGCTCGGTGAACAGCAGATCCAGGGAAAGCACCCGGGCTCCACCTCGCTTGCAGAATGCTGAGATCGCGCCGTACACCTCTCGCGGCCAGGGCCAGCCCCAGCCGCTCTCACGCTGCGCCCAGTCCAAGCTGGCCTGGTCCAGCAGGATCAGTTTGACCTCCGGCGAGGGAGCCTCTCGCTGGGAGAAGAACCGGGCGCGCCACGTCCACGTCGGGGCTTCCCATGACTCCAGCCAGCCCAGATGCCACGCGAATAACGCCGTCGCCGCGGCTACCAGGCCGATCACTATGCCACGCAGACACTTGCCAACGTGTTTAGACATGCAGTACTTCCGCCTGGAGTGTAGGCACGGGATTCTTGCGGCTCTACTTGCCGGCCACGATTGGCTGTATGGCCACAGAAAAACGTTGCTGTCTGACGGGATCGGGCGCAAACTCAGCGCCTGCGACCATCGTGCGAAGCGCGTCCGCCCGGCTCTTTGCCGACGGATGCGTCTTGGCGAACCCGAGGCCTCCCGCATCGGCCAGCCGCTCATCCATGCGCTCCAGCATGGCGATCATCGCCGTTGCCGGGTAGCCGGCACGCTGAAGAAGTTCCACGGCGGCGGCATCTGCGTTGCGTTCCTGCTTGCGCGAGTAGCCGCTGGTCGTGAGGGTCATTACCACGTCGCCCACCGACCCCTCGAACTCACGGGTCAACGCCGCCAGCTCCTCGCCGCCCATCTGCTTGGCGGACTCCGCGGCGACAATGGTGAACGCTTCAGTCAAACGGCCCTGCTTGATCGCGCTGAGTCCGTGTTTCTGCTCGACGTGACAAATCTCGTGCGCCAGCACCGCCGCCAGCTCATCCTCGTTCTGGCAGCATCGCAGCATCCCTCGCGTCACCAGGATCAACCCGCCCGGCGCCGCAAACGCATTGATCTCGTCGGAATCGAGCAGCAGAAAGTGGTAGCCGCCGAATGTCTCGGGACGCTCGGAGAAGACGGCCAGCGATTGGCCGAGCAGATTCAGATAGTCGTTCGCCTGGGGCCGATCCAGCGGCGGGTAGGTCTGGAGCACCTGCGCGACCACGGCGCGCCCGATGTAGTACTCCTGTTCCGGGGTCAGATCCTGCCATGACTTCTCCACGGCCTTCGCGCCGCGTGTGACGGCCTGTGCCTCGCTGGGGGAGAGCACTCCGGCCGCCTGGGCGATTCCAGCGCCCGCCTCGGAGACCTCCGCGCAGCCGGAGAACAACACTGCGGCCAACAGGCCCGACACGAGGGCCGCGCCACCCACCAGGGGAGAAAGCCTCCAACTGTGTCTGTCGCTCATTGGACACCTCCCGGCAGATGGCCCTGCAGCCGGAACTTCATGATCTGATCCGGACTGGCATTGAACGCCGCCATGCGGTCCACCCAGGTGTAATCAAGCTTCCCATCCTTCCTGAGCTTTGCCTCGACCTTCTCGTTGAAGCCCTTGCCCGCGAGGGCGACCTCATCGGACGAGACCCCGGTGGCCGCATCATTGGCCCCTGCACGCATGACGATCGGCTTCTTGGAGAGTGCCGACTCATGCACCCAGCCCGTCTTGCCGTCTGCCGTAGTCACCGGGTACCAGCCGTTCTGCAGCGCTCCGGCCTGGACCACTGCCCCGTACTCCACTGTGGCGACCGTAGCGCCTAACTGTGAAGGAGTCGCCCGCACCCTGCAGTTGCGCACCTGAACGCTCATCGGTGCTGCGAGTGCCGCACCTGTAGAGATCGTGAGCAGTACCGCGAGAACCCTGATTTTCATGGCATCTACCTCCAATCAAATCGTGTTCCATTGCCCCTGCCCGAAGCCAAACACATGCGACGGACAACACCAGACACCATGATAGCGAGCGCCGTCGCAATAGCAAGCGGTTACCGGTTGATGTGCCTTCGGTTTGTTCCTGCGGCCTGCCGGGCACCCTGTCTACTGCCTACGGTTCCATAATATATTCATCCTTGACGCAACATCATCGAAGTAGTATACTTAAATCGTTTAGAGCCCCGGATTCGGCTTGGCAGCACCAGATACCGCCACACCACGGACTTGGTAACACGGCCGTTCAGATACACTCTTCCGGCCCACTTGGCAGGAAGGAGGAGGACCATGACCGCAGTGTCATTGTGTGCAATCGTTCTGACTTCGCTGGGCGTCATTCCTGGAGAAACCAATGGCTGGGGTACGGGCGAAGTTGTGTTCAGGGCCTGGGTGAGGACCAGCGAACACCAAGAGATCTACCCCATATGCGCCGGCCAGTACACGGTCGAGGTGGTCATCGAGGGGGTCCTTGACGATCCCGGCGATGTGCTGGAGTACGTCACCAAAGTCGATCTTTGCTACAACAATCGGTTGAACCTGGCTGTCGGCAACTCCGTCGAAGTGAGAGGCATATACCATGAGGGCGCCTGCCCCTTTGCATTCTGCGGCCGAGTCGAAGCGTTATCGGTGGAGAAGGTGGCCGACTGGGTGACGCCGGAGCCGCCCGAGGAGCCGAACGATATCGAATCACCCTCGGTGTCGAGCGACTCTGCCGAAGTCACAGAGACTGCCGTGACGTTGGTAGGGACCCTCGAGGACGATGGCGGCCAGCCCTGCAGGGCCAGATTCTTCTACAAGACCATTGACGGTCCCTGGTGGAGCACCGAGTGGATAGAGAACCTGACCAGTGATTCGACCTTCAGCCAGAAGGTCGCCGCCTTGGCGCCAGGCACTCGCTATTACTACTACGTCGCAGCAGAGAACTCCGGGGGTTGGGGTGGTGGACGCCAGGGGACTTTCGTCACACTCGTGGAGAAAGTTCCTCCCATTCCTCATCCGGCGGTATGGGTGTCCGGCCCTGGTCAAATCGATACCACCTCCATCGCCATGGTGGCCGACATCGAGCGGGACGTGGCGGCGCCGGAAGAGTACGCCTTTGATTTTGTCGCCAGCCCCACGGGTGGGGCCGGCGGCTCGGATTCCATCTGGCAGTTCAGCCCGATGTATACCGACGTGGGACTGAATCCCAACCATCAGTACGGCTATCGCACCAAGGCGCGGGACAGCCATGGCAATGAGACAGCCTACTCCCCGGTGCGGTACGAGTATACGGACATCGAGACTCCTGAAGGGATTTCCTTCGGGCAGATCATGGCGACCAGTATTCAGGTCAAATCAAGCAGCGTCCTGTCGGGTCTGACCCGCGGCCTGTCCGGCCTGAAGCTGGAGAATGTGACGTCCGGTCATGTGTCCGCGTGGCAACAGGACAATGCCTTGTGGACGAGCGACGGGCTGCTGCCGAACACCCGGTACGGGTTCCGGGCGCAGGCCCGCAACGGAGACGGCGACCTCACCCCGTTCAGCAGGGAGGCACACGTCTACACGTTGGCCCTTGTCCCCACGGCAGTCGCCTTTGCGAATGTGATCACCAACCAGCTCTATGCCTGCTGGGGCTCCAACGGCAATCCCGCGGGCACCCAGTACTGGTGCGAGAATACCGTCAGCGGCAAGAACTCGGGCTGGACGACCAGCACGCAATGGCTGGATACAAGCCTGTCCCCCAACGTCAAGTACACCTATCGGGTCAAAGCCCGCAACGGAGACGGTGTCGAGACGGCATTCTCCGCCGTGGCCTCGACCTACACGGCCATTGAGACGCCCACCGGGATCGTTCCGGGGACCATCACATCGAACAGCATGCAGATGCAGTCCCGGAATACCCCGTCCGGTCTGGACCAGGGGGAGTCGGGCCTGTGGTTTGAGAACCTCACCACGGGCCAGACGTCATCATGGCGCCGCGACAATGGTTTCTGGACCAGTGATGGACTTCTGCCCAATCGCAGCTATGGCCTGCGTGCCCGCGCCCGCAACGGCGACGGAGTGCAGACTCCCTACAGTGAGACGGTCTATGCTTACACTCGTGCCAATGTGCCGGGTGCGGCCGCATTTACCGGCATCACCCCCAGCAGTATCCAGGTCCAGTGGGGAACCAACGGGAATCCCGCAGGCACTCTGTACCTTTGCGAGAACGCGACGGGCGGCATGAATTCCGGCTGGACCACGGATGCCGTCTGGAACAACACCGGTTTGACGGCCAACACCCCCTATACCTACCGCGTCAAGGCTCGCAACGGTGACGGCGTGGAAACCGCCTGGACAAACCTGGGTATCCAGTCCACCGAGTACCGTTCTTTGACGATCGGTTCCCCTGTGGGCGGCAAGGTGGACTCTCCGGGACAGGGCGTCTTTCGGTTTGCACCCGGCGCTACGGTCGCTCTCGCCGCCACCCCGCTCGGAGGCTACCACTTCCTGCGCTGGACCGGAAGCGCCGTCGATGCCGGGCGAGTCGCGGACCCCAACGCGGCGCAAACCACCGTGCTGGTGGATGCTCATTACACGCTCACGGCGAACTTCCTGCGAACACGGATCTACGTGGACAAGCGAGCCACCGGCACGAAAGACGGATCAAGCTGGAAAAATGCCTTCGTATCCCTCCAGGATGCCTTGGATATGGCCCAGGTAGGCAATGAGATTCGGATCGCGCAGGGTACCTATAGACCCGATGCCGGGAAAAACGTACTCGCCGGAGATCGCCTTGCCTCGTTCGAGATCAAGAACGGCATCGCTCTCAAGGGCGGCTATGCGGGCCTAGTGCTCCCGGATCCGAATGTGCGCGACATCGCTGCCTATGAGACCATCCTGAGCGGCGACCTGAAGGGCGACGACCGGGCGGTGTCGGAATCGTATGACCTGTACAGCGACTTCTCGCGAACCGACAACAGCTTCCACGTGGTAATCGCCTATGACGTGGACAGCACGACTTTGCTCGAAGGCGTCACGATCACCGCAGGCAACGGGATCGACGGGGCCGGCGTCTGTCTGATTCGCAGCGATCCCACGATCTCTCAATGCACCATTCGCGCCAATCGCGCGGGCCAGCTCTCCGGCGATGGTCTGGAAGGCTGGGGCGAGGGGGCCGGAGTCTCCTGCTACCAGTCCAAGCCCGCGTTTTCCAAGTGCCTGTTCCTCAAGAACTGGGCGGGCGGGCAGGGGGGAGGCGTGTTCAGTGTGGAGAGCAGTCCCATTCTAACGGGCTGCACGTTCCAGGACAATGAGGCGGGCGTGCAGGGCGGCGCTATGTACGGCGAGGATAGCAACTCCGTGTGGGTCAATTGCACATTCCACGCCAACTGGTCCGGGGACGGCGGAGCCATTTGCACCACCGAAACCAGCGATTCCCGGATGACCGGCTGTCGCTTCCTCGGCAACGCAGGCCGAGGTCTGGGTGGGGCCGTCTTTGACGCAGGCCGGAGCCTGGAGATCACCAATAGCGTCTTCAGCGGAAACCTGGTCTCCCATGACGGCGGGGCAGTGGCCCTGACAAAGGGGGCGGCCGTGTTGACCAACTGCACGTTCAATCGCAACATCGCAAAAGGCAAGCGGATGGGACAGGCCCTGACCGTGCGCGGTGCCGCTGCCTCCCTGACGAACTGTATCCTCTGGGACCATGTGGACGCCACCCAGGGACAGATTGCGTTGACGGGTACGGTCGGGAGCGGCACCGAGTTGATCGTGTCCTGCTGCGACGTGTTGGCGGGTGAGGCCGGGATCATACGCAGTGGAGCCGTGACCATCACGTGGGGCAAGAAGAACATTGATGCTGACCCACAATTCCAGAGCCCGCTGGGCGTCGATCGGGTTGCGGGCACGGCGGATGATGATCTGCACGTACGGCCCGGGTCGCCGTGTGTCGATGCCGGAGACAACAAGGCAGTGCCCGCGGACGTCGATGACCTGAACTCGAACGGCAATCGGCTTGAACGCATGCCTTTCGATCTGGACGGTCAAGCCCGTTTCGTGGATCGCCCCGATGCGCCGAATACCGGCGTGGCCGATGCCCCGCTCTATCCATCTGTTGTGGATCTTGGGGCGTATGAGTTGGGCAACACGTTGACCCCCTGATACGAGTATGACCAATTCTTGCGTGCCATTTGTCATCGCGAACACGGACTGAAGGGTCTGGGTAGCGAGTGGGAGGAGAGTCCCCGGCGCAATTATCCAAATACAGTCGCACTGCAGCCTGTATTAATCCGGCATTGGCGGGTAAAATCCGCCGGAGGCCTGAGTCTGCGCCGCTACGTCGGCGCCGGCGGGTCGAGGAGTCAGCCGCCGAGGAAAGAAGGCCTTTGCAGAGGAACTGACGATGATTGTGGATGCGGATTGCCATATTTCGCCCGTCCGTGAGGGCGTGAACGTCACCGTGGATGAGCTGCTGCGGCGGATGGACCGTTCAGGCGTAGACAAGGCGCTCGTTTGGCTGGCGCCGCCGTACAGGCGGGAGATCGACGAGTCGAACGCTTACGTCTGCCAGTCGGTCAGGGCGCACCCGGATCGGCTGCTGGGGTTCGGCTGGGCCGACCCGCGACTGGGCGTGCAGAAGGCCAGGGAAATGGCCCGCAAGTGCATGCACCAGTACGGCTTCTTCGGCGTCAAGCTCAACGGAGCACAGAACGATTACTTCATCGACGATCCCGATATTTCCATGCCTGTCGTTGAAGAAATCGCCAGGGCGGGCAAGCTCCTCGCCTTTCATTGCGGCGTGGACGCCCACGAGCGGACGCACCCGCTGAGAATCGCCAGAATCGCCCGGCGGTTTCCCGAGACACAAATCCTCTGCGTGCACATGGGCGGGGTGGGCTTCCCCGACATGAGCAAGGCCATGATCGAGATGGCGCAGGAGTGTCCCAACCTGCACCTGATCGGCAGCATGGTCCTGCATACCTCTGTGCTGAACGCCGTCAAGACGCTCGGGGCCGACAGGGTCTCGTTTGGCAGCGACACGCCGTTTGCCCTGATGCACGTCTGTGTAGCCACGTACAACGCTCTGCTCGACGGCGAAGTCTCGCCGGAGCAGAAAGCTCAGATCATGGGCGGCAACATCCTGCGTTTGCTCAGCCGTCGCGCGTAAAGTGAAGAAATATGATAAGGAGCAAGAGATGAAAGATTCCCCCCGCATGCACAGTATTCACATGGCCGTCTTAGCCGCGATGATCTGCCTGTCCTGTCTGGGCCTGATGCTTCGCGCCGATACGGCCGGCCAGGCAACTGCCCAGAAGTGGGAGTTGGTCTGGTCGGACGAGTTCAACACGGCGGGACTGCCCGATCCGAACAAATGGAGCTATGAAGAAGGGTACAAACGCAACAAGGAAGTACAGTACTACACGAAGGCCCGAGCGGAGAACGCCCGCGTCGAGGGTGGCGTGCTCGTAATCGAGACACGAAAGGATGATTTTGAAGGTCATCCGATCACGTCGGCGAGTCTGCACACCCGCGACAAGGCATCGTGGCGCTACGGGCGGATCGAGGTCCGCGCCAAACTGCCGACCGGCCGAGGCATGTGGCCCGCGATCTGGATGCTCGGCATCAACCCGGGCCTCCGCTGGCCCGCCTGCGGGGAGATCGACATCATGGAGAACGTCGGCTTCGATCCGCTCACGATCCACGCCAACACCCACACGAAAGCCTACAACCATGTGCTCGGCACGAACAAAGGCAACAAGATCGAAGTCTCCGATCCTTCGAAGAACTTCCACGTGTACGCCATCGAGTGGTTTGAAGATCACATGGATTTCTTCGTCGACCAGGCCAAGTACTTCACCTTCAAGAACGAGGGGACAGGCAACGACACGTGGCCCTTCGACAAGCCGCACTACCTGATTCTCAACGCAGCCTACGGCGGCTCCTGGGGCGGCCAGAAGGGCGTCGACGATTCCATTCTGCCCCAGAAATACCTCATCGATTACGTCCGTGTCTACAAGAGCAAGTGAGATCCGGGCGGCTGTGGAGCGTGACGTGGCGCTACGGGATTCAGCAGTCGATAACCTTCTCGAATTTCCGATCAAACGACCGTGGTGGCATGAATGAACACGCAGCGACCTACTGAGGAAAACGATCTACGGCAGCGTACCTACTGGCTGATCCGGCTCCGGTGGCTCGCCGCTGCCGCCGTGGCTACCGGTACGTTTGTTTGCGCTCACGTCCTTCATATCCCGGTGCAGGAAACGCCGCTGTACGCGGTCTCAGCCTTGCTCTTCCTCTACAACGCCGCTGTTCTCACTCTGTTGAGGCGTTTGAGTGACGTGGATCACAGCGGGCGAGAAGTGAAGGGTGCGATCAACTTTCAGATTTCCGCGGATCTGGTCATTCTTACATTCCTGCTGCACTTCTCGGGGGGGGCCTGAGAATCCGCTTGTGTTCTTCTTCAGCTTTCACATGATCATTGCGAGCGTTCTTCTGTCGGTGTGGGAGAGCTATTTGCAGGCGACCCTGGCCGTCTTGCTTTTCGGTCTCTTGCTGCTCTTGGAGTCCACCGGGCTCCTGCCTCACCACTGTCTCAAGGGATTCATCAAGTATTGCCGGTATGAGGAAGGACCCTATCTCGGTGGCGTGTTTGTCGCCTTCGCGATCACCATTTACCTGGTCGTATACATGGCCGGCTACGTTGCCGTGAGACTCAAACGGGCCGAAGAGGCGCAGAAGGTGGCGAACGAGCAGCTTCGTGAAAAGGACCGCATCAAAGATGAGTACGTTGCCCACCTGACGCATGATATCAAAGGGCATCTTGCGGCCATACAGAGCTGTCTCAGCGTCGCGATCACGGATTCACTTCCGCCCCTGGCGGCCGAGTTTGTCCATCGGGCATACGGCCGGGCGCAGAAACTGACGGCGTTTGTCAGGATGCTCCTGAGATTGACCCGGCTGAAGCTCGATGGGAGACTGGAAATGGAGGTCTTCTCCGTTCCTGAGGCGGTACGGGAAGCTGTCGAGGCGGTTCGGCCCACCGTCGAGCAGAAACCGCTGCGTCTCGATTGTTCGCTCATCCAGGAGGCGACCGCCTCGGGGCCCGCAGGGTCCTTCAAGGAAGCGATCGTCAACCTGCTGCTCAATGCCGTCAAGTATACCCCGGCACATGGCACGATCTCGGTGCGGGTGGAGACGCAGGCCGACTCCGTTGTCGTTGAAGTCTCTGATACGGGCATAGGGGTGCCACAAGACGAGCAGCCTAGGATCTTCGAGGAGTTCTATCGGGCGAGCAACGCCAGGCAGATGGAACACGAGGGCGACGGCCTGGGTCTGTCCCTGGTGAAACGCGCCGTCGATCTGCACGGGGGAACCATCGACTTTTCCAGCGAACTCGGCCGCGGCACGACCTTTCGCATCGTTCTGCCGGTTGCACTATCAAAGGGTGTTCCAGGACCGGCCGGGACCGCGAGTGCTTAGTCCGCGACACGAGCCAGGATGCCGTTCTCAATTCGAAAAATGCAGTCGGCCAGCTTTCTTGCCTCGTTCATGCTATGCGTCACGTGGAGGGTCGTCACCTCGACTTCGCGGCAGACTCGCTTGAGGAGCTCGCAGACTTCATCATGCGTGTCCTCGTCCAGACAGCCCAACGGCTCGTCGAGGCAGAGGATTCTCGGCCGGGCGGACAAAGCGCGGCCCAACGCGACCCGTTGCTGCTCGCCGCCGCTGAGACCGAGCGGCTTTCGGTTGAGGATTCCCTCGATGCCCAGGAGTTTTGCCAGCTCTTCCACACGCGCTTTCACCGATTCCGGGGGCGTCTTTCGGATCTCCAGTGCGAAGGACAGGTGCCGGCGGACCGTCATCGTGGAGAACAGCGATCCATCCTGGGGGACGTAGCCGATCCCGCGCTCGGCGGCCCTCAGGCGGGTGGCGTCCCGGCCATCGAGGATGATCCTTCCCGACCGGGCGGGCTTGAGGCCGCAAATCGTCTCCAGGATCGTCGTCTTGCCGCAGGCCGTCCGGCCCATCAGCACCCCATAACATCGAGTGGGAACCTCCAGCGAGATCCCGGAGAGGTGGAACGCACCTGCACGCACGGTCACGTTTTCCAAAGCAATCATATCCGGTTCGTCTCCAGGGCGGCCGTGCACCCGAAGAGCCGGACCAGGAGCAGGACAAGGACCGCGGCGATTACCATCAGGAGCGATACCGCCACCGCCGCCTCGATATTGCCCACGCTCAGTTCCAGGAAGACGCTCGTCGGCATCACCTCCGTTCGCATCCGCGTCGCGCCGGAGAAGATCAGAATCGGTCCGAATTCCCCCATGGCCCGCGCCCACGCGAGGGTCCCGGCGGCAAGGATGCCCCGACGGGCCTGCGGCAGGACGATCTGCCAGAAGGCTTGGCTCTGTGAACAGCCCAGCGTCAGGGCCACCTGTTCCTGGCGGGGGCTGATCTGATCGAACGTCGTTCGCATCGTCCGCACGGCGAAGGCGCAGGCCACCATCCATTGTGCCAGGATGATGCCCGGCACGGCGTAGGTCATCGGAACGAATCGCTCGATGAACTGGCCGGCGCGGGTTCGGAACAGAATCAGCAGGCTCAGGCCGATCACCAGTGGGGGCAGAACAATCGGGATATCGAGCATCGCATCGAGGATGGCCTTGCCGCGAAATGGGTATCGCGACATCAGGTAGCCGATAGGCACCGCGATCCATAGCGACAGCAAGGCCGTGATGCTGCATGAGATCAGGCTGAGTCGAATCGCGTAGCGGATTTCTTCGCTTCGCAGGGCGGCCAGGAAGTTCGCCGGCGTGGTGAAGGACAGGTCCGCCAGGAGCATCCCGGCGATCAGCACAATATAGACGCTGCTGAGAACGCACAGACCCACGACAAACGGCACGTCACTGCGGACGCGATGACCAGTCGTGACCTTCTCTGGGGCGCGGCGGGATATCGTCATGGCTTATCCGATACATATAACCACCGGAACCCCGCCGTCTTGTATTTCTGCTGTGACTCGGCCGACGTGATGGCATTGAGCAAACGTTGTGCGATGTACTTGTGTTGAGAACCCTTGGCAATCGCAAACGGCTGGACCGCTTTGGCGCTGGGCAGATCGATCCTCACGATATCGAGATGCTCCCGCACCTGCGAGACATTGGCCTCATAGACGATCACGGCATCGAGACCGCCGGCACGGAGCTGATTGACGAGCATGTCCGCCGTCGGCGTCTGTGACCGGACGTTGGCCATCACGCCTTTCAGCAGGCCCGCACCTTCGAGCATACGTTCTGTCAGGGCGCCCAGGGCGCTCTGTTCGGCGTTGGCCACACCAAGCTTGAGTCCTTCCTTGGCGAGGTCCTGAAGCGACGCGATACCCCGGGGATTGCCTTTCGGCACGGCAATCAGAATATCCGTTTCAGATACGTTCACCGAATTGAGGAACAGGTCCTGCACCTGATCCATGAAGGAGACATCGCATGCAAAGTAAGCATCGGGCCTTTCCCCGACCTTCATCTGTGCGACGAGGATTCCGCACCCGTTATATACCCGTGTAATCTTGCAGCCCCCGCGCTGCTCGAACGCCTTGAGCGTGTCCTCTATGGCCGGGCGGTTCACGCCGCCGCTGAATAGAAGGACCTGTGGCTCTCTCTCCCACACGTCGCCTTCGACCACGGTGTAGTGGTGCCGCCTGAATGCCTTCAGGCCCTTGTCTCGGGCGGATAGATACCTGGCGAAGCGCAGCGCCTCCGTAGGTTGCCGGCTGCTTCGTAGTACGGCAATCGTCACCTCCATGAGGAAATTCGGGTCCTCGATCAGTGGAGCGCCGGCTTCCAACTCCGGATATTGTGCTGCGATGGAATCCCAGACCACGCCGGCATCGACCGTGCCGATCTTGACGTCGTTGGCGACGTCGTTGACTGTCGGTTTGAACACGCCCCGCGACTGCACCGCCTGCTTCAAATCCTCCCACAGCCCGGCCCTGGTCATCGCGATCTGGGTCTGCTTTCCTATGGAGCCCGCGTCCGGATTGCCGAGGGCGACCCGAACATCATCCCGCAGCAAATCCCGTGGAGAGTGAATCCTCTTCGGATTGCCTTTCGCCGAGGCGATGACGGGACGCAGGATCGCCAGCGGGATCGTCTCGGCGATCAGGTCCTGCTCGCGTGCGATCTCGATGTAGCTGGCGTCGGCGGCCAGATACAGGTCCCCGGTGTTCGCCGCACGAAGATTGCTCAGCAGGGCCCCCGATCCACCGTACTGGACGCGGATGGCTACATCGAACTGGTCCTGGTATTTCTTCGCAACCTCCGCTACGGGATGACTCATACCCGCGGCACAATACAACGTCAGCAGTTGCCGCGAATTCGACTGATGGCCTGTGCCGGGAGCCCACACCAGCAGAAAGACCAGAGTGGCCAGCGCTACGGCACTTCCAGCGACGACATATAGCTTGACGGACTTCATAGCCTTCTCTATGCCTACTGACGAATGCAGCCATTCTATGAAGGTGCCGCCCCGGTTTCAAGCATCGAATGACATGGTATTTTCGTGGGAGATCGTCTATAATGCACCGGTAGTGTGTGATCTAACGTGATGTGATTCTTGCCGGAGGCATGTAGTGATTGGTCCATTGCCCGGTGAATGGTGGTTTCTTGTGGTTCTGGGTCTTTGCGCGGGTGTGGTCAGCGGCACGCTGGGCGTGGGCAGCGGGATCGTAGTCATTCCGGCCCTTGTCCTCCTCTGTGGCTTCGAACAGAAGTCCGCACAAGGTACGGCGTTGGCTCTGATGGTGCCGATGGCCCTCGTTGGGGCGATTCGCTACTGGAGAAATCCACAGGTCGAGCTTAACGGCATGGTGATCCTGCTGCTGGTGTTGGGAGCCATGGTCGGTGTTCTGGCGGGAACCGAACTGGCCGGCCGATTACCTGCGGACACACTGCGAAAGCTCTTTGCTCTGGTCTTGATGATCGTAGCGATAAAGATGTTCACCGCCTCGCCCCGGCCCGGAAATACGCATCGCGAAAATGGGCCGGCCAGTCTATCGGGCCCGGAGGCAGTCAATCGTGGAGATACGAATGATGCAGCATCACAACGGTAACGGACTTGTGCGAATCTTCAGCGCCAGGGCCTGTGCGGTGCCGCTGGAAAAGGCCGCGAAGCTTTTCGAGCAGCAGACCGGAATCACGGTGGAGATCAGCGTGTGCAGCCGTCACTGCGCCAAACCCGTGGCTGAAGAGGTGACGGGCGAGACTGGCGGTGACGATTTCCTCCTCGAGATTGCCGATGCAGGCATTCATGACCTGGCCATAGGCGGCGCGGAATACCTGCTTGATGACGGTGAGGTGAGAGGGATCGTGCAAAGGCGCAAACGCAGGACCATCGGCTACCGCACATCGGCGATTCTCGTGCCCGCCGGCAACCCGAAGAATATCCGTTCCGTGCAGGACATGGCCCGGCCCGGCGTGCGAATCGCCGTTTCCGTGATCGATTGTCTCAAGGGGTTGTGGGAGGACGTCTGCGGCCGATTGGGGCTCGTCGAGCCAATCCGAAATAATATATGCTACTACGCGAACGGCTGCGTTGCCATCGTGGAAGCGGTTGCCACGGGCCAAGTGGATGCCGCGTTCGGCTGGACCGCGTTCCGGCATCTGGAAGCCGACCGCATTGAGGTCATCGAAATGCCGAAGGATCAGCAGGTGGCCAGAGGGACGTGCGTGGGGATGCTGTCCTTTGCCCACCAGCCAGATTTGGCCGAGCGGTTCATGAATTTTCTGGCCTCGTCCGAGTCCCGCCGATTCTACAAGGAATACGGCTGGATCGTCCCCGAGGAATAAGCCGGGCGCACAGAGTCATGGTGTGAGGGGGCCCGTCTTTTCGGGTACGACGGGGGCGGCACACGCACATCCGTCACGGGACAGTGAGTACGTTCTTGGCCCACTGCAGTGCCGCCGAAGCGCGAGGGAAGCCGACCGTCGTAATCAGCAGCAGAATCGTCTGATAGACTTCCTCTTCGGCGGCCCCTGCCTGGACCGCCATCACGGCATGCCGCTGCAGGGCCGTGATCTGATTGGCCGCCCCGGAAATGCCTACTTTGATCAGCTCCCGCATCTTGCGGTCGAGCGGCCCGGACTCCGCGCAGGCTTCGCTCAGCTTCTGATGGGCCTCCCATACGTCCGGGTATTCCTTGACGAAATTCTGAAAATGCTCCGGTAAAGTCTCTTTCATCGCTCAACTCCCTCAGTTTCTATGGACATGCTTGTGTCGGCTGGCGTCACGCGGGCGAAGCTACTGACGCTCTTGCCTCTCTTCTACAGGTTTCATTCCGATGGTTCAAATGAATTCGCCTTGCCGGCTTGTCGTCAGTTTCGCGCGGCACTACAATGTCGCTGTTTGGGAAATAATAGGAAATGGAGATCGGAAGATGGATCCGTTAGGCATGCAAAAACTCGTGATTGAGTCGGTGATCGAGCGGAACGGACGGAAAATCATTACGTGCGCCCGCGCTTTTGAGATTCACCGCCGGCACGGCATAACACTCAAAGACATTGGCAGGATATGCAATGAGAATGGCATAAATCTGCGAGTGTCAGTTGGGATGCTTCAAGTAGAGTGGGCTGCGACGGGGTCTCCGAGCCATGAAAGTGATTGTCATATCCGGGGCATCGTCCAAGGTGGGCAAGACGACCCTGGCCCAGAGCCTCCAGTGTCTGCTCGAAGGCGCTGAGGTGGTCAAAATCGGTCACGGAAAACGCAAGGGCCATCTGAGGAATCACTTCTACGAGTCCGGCACGCCTTTTCACGCCATTCGAGAGAACCATCGCGACGCCCGATGGCTGATCGTCGAGAGCAACTCCATTCTCCGCGAGATCCAGCCGGACCTCACGATCTATCTCGAAGGGCGGAATCCAAAGCCCTCGGCGGATTATGCAAAATGCCAGGCCGACATCATCTCGGGAAGACGCCTCAGCAAGGAGGATGTCGCGGCGCTGGCAGCCAGGCTGGATATCTCCGTTGATCTGACGCAAAGAATCACACAGCTCGCGCGAGCAGAGTGTGATTCGCCGTCGGCGGGTACTGGCTTGGCTTGAACGCTACTGTGTGCCGGTCTTATCGTCACGATGAATGAGCAGGACCGCAGCCAGCTCGCGGCCTTTCTGCGTCTTGAAAGTCCGCTCGATGAACTCCGTCGCGTCGACTGCGTCAGGGCCACTGCCGTGCTCACCGAGTCTCGCCAGCCATTCCGCGTCCCAGAGAATCTTCGATTCCATGCCGTCCTCGACGTTTCCCCGGCAATGAATCCCAATGATTCGGCAGACATGATCCGCCGGTTCGGTGTCCATCCCACACCGTGCGAGGATCTCCTTCACGGCGGGCAGATTCCCGTCCGTCAGCGGGACCTGCCGGGCGGGACACGGGCCGCCGATAACGTGCAGAATGGCGGCGGCACTGACGGCACGTGCGTCGCCTTGCTCGCCCACCAGGATCTCCTGGGCATTCCTGAAGACGGCAAGGGCGTGGTCGATGGTCCGCTCGTCTTGGCCGAAAAAGCCTTTCATCTCCTTGATGAGTTTCTTGCAGAGGATGCTCTGCGGATCCATCAAGGCGCCGAGGCATTGCTCCGCGTGCTGGCACCACTGCGCACAGCCGAGGTCCAGTCGGGGATTGGCGATCACTTTTCGGCAGTGGGGACACTTGACGCTCGGCTCGTCCTTCCAGAACTCCACAGAAGTCCCACAATGCGGGCACTGGGCTTCAAAGATATCGCCTGACTTCCAAAACATCAGGTCCTGACCCGGACATCTTACCACTTTTGGGTCCTCCTGCGACACAAACGATCATTTCTGCTGGCCGGTTCTTTACCATGTGCTTACTTGTACGCAGGTGACCGATGTTTGTTTGACGCCGGCGCTTCAAACCGCTTATCGCTCAGGATTTCGCCAATGCGGGCGCCGGGGTCGGGCGGCGGGGCTTTTGATTTTCCGCGCAGAATTTGGCCATCAGCTCCTTGGCGATGCGAGTCCGTTCCGGCGAGCCGTCCATCTGGATGTAAGCGTCCACCAGCTCCAACAGTCCCGGATCGGCTGGATCGTCGCCGTAGTGCAAGGCCGGGTTGACGAACGCGGCATCGAGGCCGCACTCGATCGCCCGTGCCGCGTAGGCCCGGCACACGCCAATCGCTCGGCCGGGTAGCTCGCTGGCGGCCGCATCAATTCTGAAAAGACAGTGGGATCGTTTCGTGGTTGGGTCGGTCCGGAGTCTTCTCATCGTCTCGAACGCACTGTACGTGCGTCCGCGACCGCCGGCGAGCGTCGGCTCGTCTTTTACCAAAGGCACGGCTACAGGATCGAAGAAAATTTGCCCGGGGCCGAAGCCATATTGATGGACAGCTTTCTCGAACATCTGTCTGGCGGTGTCACAAGCTGCATCCACACCGGAGACGCCGCCAGTCGGGTCGCCAAGCAGGGCGACGAAGTGGAAGTCATGCTCCCCCTTGAGGGACAGCAGCTTGTCGGCCGTTTGGGCTCGGATGGAACTCAATAGTGGAGTTCTGACCGGCTGATTCGTGTTGTAACATTCCTTCAGCCCGGCCATCAGGGCGTCGTCAAAGCGACTGTCGATGCACACCGGCGCCCCGCGGCCCCACTGACGGACCAGCCGGACGTACTGCTTCATCATCTTGACGGCCAGTTGTCCCTCGTCGTCGCTGAGGGCATCGATGTTGACGGCGATGTAATCCGCCCCATCGTCGGCCTGGCTCTGGATCAAGGCCCTAATATAGCCGATGGGATCGGTTTGCCGGCGGAATGCCGCTTCACCCAGGTCAAGGATCTCTTTCATCACTTTGCCCGTCTTGGGATTCGAGGCATTCACCTGATCGCCAATCGAGATCAGCGGGCTCTTCTTTGTGTGGTCTTTGCCGAACAGGTAGTTGAGTATCGAGGATGTATGCCGCAGATCCGGGTTTCGCGGCCTGTTGATTCTCTCTCTCAGCCGTTGGGTGCCGTCGGGTTCCGCGACGGCGGCGTCATAGATCCTCTCACCGATGCATACTCGATCCAGATTGTTCCCACATCGTCCGTCGATCGTGGAATCGCCGCAGGGGGCGTTGCTCAATCCTTTCTCACAGCCGCCCAGCGTGCAACATCCGAAGTTCTCCGGCAGGTAGCAGTCGCCGCAGTCCTGGCAATCGAAGGCCGCAAACTTGATCGCCTTCTCCATCGTGGCGAATGATCTGTAGGCGAAGCCTGTCCCTTTGCCGGCCCCTGTCAGACGCATGAGGCTGCGACCCAGCTTGAAGCCCCTGTGCTCCGGGTCGAGAATCAAACGGTGTGTCAGGTTGAAGCATCGCTGCGCGAGCCGCTTCTTTCGTTTGCCGGGACTCACTCGGCGGCCTGCCTCATCGTAGAGATAGAAGAGATCGGCCCCGGGCCAGCAGAGATTGTTCTTGTATTTCTCCCAGTCCCCGCCGATCTGCTCGGCTCGACGGAGAATCTTCAGGAACGTGTCGAAATCGAGCAAGCCGCCGACGTCGGCGCCCGCCGCCCCAATGGCTTTGTACATCGCCACCTGCTGCGCGGCGCGCTCGATGTGGTCCTCGATCTTCTCGCGCTGCAGTGTGGCGAGCAGCTCGTCGCTGACGAAGCAGCCGGGGAGCTTGCCGTCGTGCATCAGACGCGGCGCGGGGGTCATCGTCGTGAGCAGATACACGTTTCCCAGAACGGGAATATCGATGTGATTCTCCTGGAGATACTGCATCAGCTCCAGGGATTTTCGCCAGTCGTAGCCAAGCTATGTGATGAGGCATCTGGCTCCGGCGGCGATCTTCTTTTCCATTTTGTAGTACTGCTGCACCTGCGAGGCTTCGGAGTACTTGAAGGGCGACACGGCGGCCGCCGGGAAGAACTGGGTGACGCTGTCCCACTGTCCCGGACCCGCTTTCAGGTATGCGGCGTCGTTCATCCGCTGGATGAGCTGCAGCAGGCCGGCGGATTCGACCTCGAAGACGCCTTGGGACCGGACGGGCTTATCCCCCGTCAGCGCGAGCACGGACTCGATTCCCCGGGCCCGGAACGTGACGAGCGAACTGGTGATGGCGTCGCTGTTGTGGTCCTTGCAGCTTACGTGCGGAATGAAATCCAGCGGCCCTAACAGGTCCGCCGCCTTGACGCGAGCGAGCACGTCCGCCGGCTCCATGTTGGCCACGCCGCCCGGGCTCTGCGGGGCCGTGACCCCAACGAAATCGAAGCTCTGGGGAATGCTGTCCGGGCCCGCGTCCCGAGCGGCCTTGAGGAACTTTTCGATCGGAGCGAAATTGAACCCGGGTCCGGCGGCCAGTTCCGCCACGATGACGAACTTCGATCTGTCGGTCAGACTTTTTGCCAGACTTTTACCCTGCATGTGCGCACCTCCCGTTATTGCCGAGCCGAATCCTTGTGGGGTCTGTATAGATGTTGATCTTCCCATTCCGGACGAATCCGGAAAGGGTGATATTCCATTGCCTCGCGGCGGTGATCGCATAGGACGAGACGCCCGAGACGGCGACGATCAGCTCGACGCCGGCGCGGGCGGCCTTGGCCACCATTTCCAGGCTGACGCGGCCGGAGAGCACGACGCCGCAGCCTCGCATGTCACGCTTCGCCAAAAGGCACTTGCCGATGACCTTGTCGAGCGCGTTGTGCCGGCCGATGTCCTCGGCGAACGCGAGAATGATGCCGTCGCGGTCGAACAAGGCCGCCGCGTGCGAGCTGCCCGTCAGCGCAAACGTCGTTTGCATTGGCCGAAGCTTCTCTGTGATCTCAAGGAGCAGCCTCTCCGGCACCTCCAAGGTATGCTGGCATGCCGGTATGTCCGACAGCATCTTTTGTATGTTGCGGACGCCGCACATTCCGCAGGAGCTCGCCACGACGAGGTTCCTCGCGATGCCGAGTTGGGCGGGTTCCTGAATCTCGATCCCGATGACGTTCGGCAAGTCGTCCTTCGTCGCAATGGCGGTGATCTCATCGGCACTGCGAATCATGCCTTCGGAGTAGACGAATCCCACGGCCAAGGCATCCACGTCGGACGGCGTGCACATCACGGTGAAGCTGCCGACCCTGTGAACCATGATGGTCAGCGGCTCTTCGACGATGACGTGGTCGGCGACCGTCTCGGCGTCTGACGCCTGATGGATGCGCCGGATGTCCACGCGATCCGTCGCTCGCTGCGCACTATGGCAAGTTGGTCTATCGGCGAGCGTCATAGGCCTTTCCTGCAAGCCAGGCATCCACGTCGCCGGCACTGTTGAGATTGATGAAGGCGTCCGGATCGTCGAAATGGACTGGAGAACCTCCGAGCTGAGACCAGAGGTCGCCGACGCCGAGCTCGCCCCGGTCGAGAGCGGCCGATACGTCGTCCAGCAAGTCCGTGCCAACTACGGCGCACAGGGGATGTCTCGCGGAACCGTCCGTCTCGGCAAATGTCACCGGTTCGCCGCCGGCGGTGAAGGCGCTCAGCAGAGCGGATATTTCTTTCGCAGACAGTGCCGGCATGTCGCACGGCAGGCATAGGACGGCGTCACACTGATCTGCAAAGTGCGCCAGCGCGGCCTCGATCCCCGCCAGGGGACCTGCGCCTCGCCTCTTGTCGGGGATGACGGTACAGCCGATGTGAGCGTATGGTCGGCCGTCGTTCGCGACGATGGCGATCCGCTCGATGCCGCAGCGTAGCATGTGCACGACGAGGCGCTCGACGAGAGACAAGTCTCCGCCCGCCCGAATCGCTCCTTTGGCGATTCCGCCCATGCGGGAGGCGTTGCCGCCGGCCAGGATCGCCCCGGCAATCCGATGTGTCATCAACGGATCTTTCATGGCATCGCCCTTATCTGTGCAGCGCACACCTTGTACTCGGGAATCTTCGCAACCGGATCCAGCGCATCGTGCGTGAGGGCATTGGCCGGACCCTCGTGAAAATGGAACGGCATGAAGAGCCAGCCTTTCCCGATATTCATCGTCACCCTCGCCGGGGTTGTCACCTTTCCCCGGCTGGTGGTCACCTCGACCATCTGGCCGTTGGCGATGCCCAGGCGTTCGGCGTCATCGGCATGAACCTCCACGTATCCGGTCGGCGAAACCTGATGAATCGCGCGGCTCTTGCGCGTCATGGTGCCGGTGTGGAACTGGTAGAGCTGCCGGCCGGTGGACAACACGAAGGGGAACTCTTCGCTGGGCATCTCGGCGGCGCACTTGAACTCGACGGCATGGAATTTGCCTTTGCCTCTCGTGAAGCGGTCCGTGTGAAGGTACTTCGTGCCGGGATGCTGTCTGTCGGGGCAGGGCCATTGGATACCCGTTGTGTCGATGTGGTCGAACGATATCCCGCCGTAGATCGGCGTGACCGAGGCGATTTCGTCCATGATCCGGGATGGCGATTCGTAGGTCATTGGAAACCCCATCTTCGAGGCGACTTCGCAGACGATCTCCCAATCGTTTCGCGCCTGGCCGGGCGCCGCGACAGCCTTTCGCACACGTTGTACTCTACGCTCGGTGTTGGTGAATGTGCCGTCCTTCTCCGCAAAACAGGCCGAAGGCAGCACCACGTCCGCGTATTCCGCCGTCTCCGTGAGAAAGATGTCCTGCACGACCAGGAACTCGACGTCCTGCATCGCTTTTCGCACGCGATTCAGGTTGGGGTCCGACAGGGCGGGGTTCTCGCCCATGATATACAGGGCCTTGATCCGGTCGTGCTCGACGGCGTGCATCATCTCCACGACGGTCAGCCCCTTTTTGTCCGGCAGGCTCACACCCCATGCTTGCTGGAATTTCGCGCGAATCTGAGCGTCTTCCACCGACTGATAACCCGGATACACGTTGGGCAGGGCCCCCATGTCGCACGCGCCCTGCACGTTGTTCTGCCCCCGCAGCGGATTGACTCCGGCCGATTCCTTGCCCAGGTTGCCCGTCAGCATGGCGAGATTCGCCAGGGTCAGCACGTTGTCCGTCCTGGTCGTGTGCTGGGTGATTCCCATACTGTAGATGATGCTCGCGGGCGAGGTGGTGGCGTAGAGACGCGCCGCCTGGCGGATCGCCTCGGCCGAGACGGTCGTGATTGCCTCAGCGTCTTCAGGGGTGAAATCCTTGATCGTCTCGGCGAGCGCCTCAAAGTCCTCTGTCCGCTCCCGGATGAACGGCTCATCGTGCAGTTTCTCCGACACGATCACGTTCATCATGGCGTTGATCAACGCCACGTCTGTGCCGGGCTTATGGGCCAGATGCACGGTGGCGTATCGAACCAGGTCGATGCCTCGCGGATCGGCCACGATGAGTTTCGCTCCATTCCTGACGACCGCCTCCTTGATGGCCAGACCGATCACGGGATGGGCCTCGGTCGTGTTCGAGCCGATGACGAAGATGCAGCCTGCGTGCTTGATCTCGTCGATGGAATTGGTCATGGCGCCGGAGCCGAACGCCTTGGCCAGACCGGCGACCGTCGAGGCGTGGCACAGCCGGGCGCAGTGGTCCACGTTGTTCGTGCCGACCGCCGCACGGATGAATTTCTGGAAGACATAGTTCTCCTCGTTGGTGCACTTGGCCGAAGAGAGCCCGCCGATGGTGTCGGGGCCGAAGGCCGCCTTGATTTCCTTGATCCGGCCGGCGACGAGCGCAATCGCCTCGTCCCACGTGGCCTTCTCGAACGTGCCATTTCGCTTGATCAGTGGAGTCGTCAGTCTCTTGTCGCTCTTGACGAACTCCATCCCGAACCGGCCCTTGACGTACAGGTTGCCGTCATTGGGAACCACCCCGACCGGGCTGGTCACGCGCACGATCTCATCACCGCCGTTCACGTTGAGATAGAGCTGACAGCCCACGCCGCAATAGACACAGGTGGTCCGGGTCTTCG
>Ga0315284_10002090_pt1 | contig 28649 bp, 31 predicted proteins | sample YL17G09_16_MG_FD_203696 | JGI IMG/M metagenome (GOLD analysis project Ga0315284, IMG submission 203696) | Sediment microbial communities from Yellowstone Lake, YNP, Wyoming, USA - YL17G09_16 | ecosystem: Environmental > Aquatic > Freshwater > Lake > Sediment | place: USA: Wyoming | collected...
CACCCGCGTCCTTCGCCGCAGCGAGGAATCCCACATCGACGCATGGCATAAGGCGACTGGCCATGATCCGCCACCCCGACGCCTTGCGACACGCTGCCTTGCTGACACGGGATAACGGTTACAGTAGGAATAGGACCCCGCCATCACCCCCCGAAGAAGGTGAAACTGGAAGTCCCTCGCATAACGCATCTTCAGGTTGTTGTGCAACAGCGAATAGCCCACATCGACCAGCGCGTTGATCACGTAATAGGCCACGCAGATGATCGCGAAATTCACGAACAGAACCAGATTGCCCCCAAGGATCGCCTGATCCACGATGTACTTGGAGATCAACGGAATGCTGGTTGACACCGGAAGATTCACCAGCATGAACAGAAACAACAGCGCCTGCAAGCGCCTGTATCGGTCGGCAAAGCGGAGAGCCCGGCGGTAGGCCTTCGCCACCGCGCGCAAGTGTGCGAACATGGGACTGGCCCTCAAAAGCATGAGACAGGTTTCCTGGTAACCTCCCCTGACGTCTCGTTTGCATGGCCGGCTAACCGTACATCAGCCAAGCCGATGCGCCAGGGCAACCTTCATGGGCAGGATCACCCTCCCGAAGGCGTTGGGGTGGTAAATGACATCGATATCTTGCTCGCCTTCGCGAGCCCACAGAAAGTACTCGAGCGCCCAGTTGTCGACCGTGTCTTTCCCGGTGACCTCCGTCCCGTCGGGAGCTGACAGCTCGACGTACACGCGGAAAAACCACCGGCCGTTGATCCTCGTCGGAAGCGGGACAACCCGCACAACCCTCCCCTTGCAGAGCCGGCCCGACACCAGGATCGCCATCAGGTGCTTCCTCACATAGAGGCACCATGCGATCAGGCCGACGCCGGCCACCAGTACGATTGACAAGGAAATCCTCGCCGACGTGGTCCAGTCCTGCATGAAGATGATCAGCGCGGCGCAGAGCAGAAGCATCAAGACGCCAAGCAGGCCCAGAAACAAGGCGATGGGGCTCGCCGCATACCCGCTGATGTCAGCGGGCACAGGCCTTGGCGGGGCCTTCTCCATCATCTCCCGCAACTTCCCCATCATTTCGACCGCCCGCTTGCTTTCCCACGCCCTGGATTCCATGTGCTCTACCTCCCGGCCGCCAAGCCGATGCATGTTGCCCCGGTCGCCGGCGCGTCAGTCGGAACCATGCGACTCTCTGCCGGCAACTCGCCCCTAACCCCGCGACATCGCTCACGCACAGCGAGCCCGCTCGGCCAGCGCCTTCACCTGCTCGCTGCGCAGGTACTGCTTGCCTGTCGTCTTCTGCCACACGAGCACGCCGTTGCACAGACTCGTCTGGTCGCAGTGCCGCATGAGCAGTCCATTGAGGTCTCGCCCGTTGCAGAGACTGCAGATGTCACAGATGGACTTGACCCCGATGACATCCGGCGCTCCGTGCAGATCCCTGGCCTGCTTGATCCGGTCCGAAGCTGATCGGTTCAGGACCATCGATGGCATCAGGCACCCGTTCATCCGATCCGCCGCCTGATCGTACAGCGCCTTCACAACCGCGTAAACCTCCTGCGGCAAGGCGCTCGAGAGGTCCGCCTCCGCCGTCCGCATCAGCAGAAACATGATCGGAAGCGGCCCGATCGTCATCGTCAGCAGACGCTGCACGGTCAGAGCATGGTCCTTCGAACAGACGTCGCGGATCTGCCCCGTTCCTGCGTCGCCGACACAAAGCGGCTCTCCCTTGCCGACCTGACGGTAGGGGCAGAAGCTCACCAGCCCGTCGCGCTGCACCTTCAGCTTGCCCGCCACCGGACAAGGCCCGCACAGCAACGCGTCCAGCTTATGAGGAGCGCTGTTCACATAGGGGCTTCCGGGACGCCACCGGTGTGGAAGGCTCTCCCGTTGCAGCGACTCGACCAGTTCCCGCGACGCACGCGCTGTCGCATCCAGCCCCGTCAGCACGAACTGGGCCGTGCAGTCAGATTGCAGATACAACAACTTGGCCTTCCGCATGAACGCGGCTGCGTCCCTGCTCGCGTCGGCATCAACGAAAAAGGCAACCGCCGCCGGCTTTCTCTTGCACACATCACGCAACGCCCGCAACGTTGCTTCCTCGCAGCCGTTCACGCTCCCCAGGTCAACCGTCAGCGCAACCGTCACCTTGTCCTTGTACTGCTCCGCTGCCCTCACACATCCGTCCAACTCGTCCACTGTGGCACACCGCACGGTCACCGTCGGCTTGCCAGGCTTCTCCGCGATGAAGCCGAGTATCTCCCCAAGTCTCCCCTGGCCGGTATCGCCTGCGGTCGGGCCCGGAGTCTCGATCTCCACGATGCCCAGTTCGACGTTGTCCTGAATCAACTGCGGCAGTCCCATGGTCTCCTCCTCTGCCCCGCTCTTGGTCCATTGCCCTTGCTGTCACCGATGGGGTCCCCTGGGCAAGGCCGTCGGCGGGGCGTACGGCCTTGCGTCTGTCTTATCCGCTTCCCGAAGCGTTCGCAGACCCGTCCAACACTCTCGCCAGTCCCCCATCCCCCCAACACGCCGGCCGTCTAGAAAAAGCACCTCAAGACCTTGTCCAACAGCCGAGGCCTCTCCACCTGGCAGATGCGGCACTTGCACGTCACGACAAACGGATTCTCGTTCGATGGCGTGTCGCTGCATCCGCCGGTCACCTTTCCGCCAAACATGGCCTTGCAGAACATCGAGTATCTGCGGGCCCTGTTGAAATCGCCCTCATGGAGGCTCATCGCCGACAGAACGTCGTATATGCTCGTGTCCCGAAGGCCATAGCCGCGCATCGACAGCCCGTGGTCGAAGGGGTAGCTGGCCAAGTGCCTCTCCATCGATTCGATGAAGCCTTTGTAGACCGGCCGCTCGGTGAACGCCGCCTGCACCACGTCAACAAGACCTTCGTACCATAGATTCTCGAAGAAATGGCGGAACTGCGTATAGCTGCGGACGCCGTTTTCCTCGAACACGTGCGCGAAGATGCCCGTCCATCCAGGAATCACAACACGCACCGTTGGGAAGCCCAACACCGGGTGCGTGTGGTCCACGACATACGCTTTCTTGCCGTTCTCCTTGCATATCTCCACCACGCGATCGAGGTCCGCGGCAAAGTCGTCCATACGCCGGAACCGCAAGGCGTCCAGCGGAATGACCTGTTCGTCCTCCTCCAGGTAATCCAGGTCCCCGACCGTCAGATAGCGCTGAAGGAACAGCCGGAATTCGGCCGGGACCAGGATGTTCCTCGCCGGGGCGTACGGATGCTTCAACCCCAGGCCGCCCAGATGCTCCCACAACAGATCGTACTCCGCCTCGCGCATGTACTCGTCCCGGCTATAGCCCTGAACCTCCTCCGTAAGGCATCGGACGATCGCGTCCTCGAGATCGAAGCTCGCCCCCACCGACAGGTGTCTGTGATTCACGTCCTTGTTCAGTGGGTTGGCCGCCTCCATCCCCTTGTTGGTGAACACCGCGGCCACCACAGGGAAGCGATTCCCCAGGCTGAAGTCCTTGAACTTCACGCTCACCCCAAGCGAGCGGAAGATGTCCAGGCACTTGTGAATCCTCGGATCCTCAAGCGAACCGGCGTCAATGGTCGGAACCCTGCGCTGCTCTTTGCAGATCGTGGCGGCCGCGTAACGCTCGAACACCTCGCAGGCGCCCTGCACGATCGCCTCCTCAAGCGAGTTCCCGGCAGCCAGCCCGTTCGTTCCCGACACAGTCTTCACCAGCTTGTAGGGCACTTTGACCGTCTTGCTCTCTGTGAGCGAATGGGCATCGACCCAGCATTGGAACCTGGGCTCCGCCGCAATCTGCGCCGCCAGATCACCCAGCCGCTCCGAATTCATGATGTGCCCGCCGAACGCACTGGCCTCGGTGGGCTCATCCACTTTCGAGACGTGGCCCGCCATGTGCGCAAAATCAGCCAAGGCCCCGACCAGCGAATAGTCGCCCGGCAACCCCCGGAAAAGCAGATCGTGCTTGGCCAACAGGTCGCCAAACTGCGAGAACGAAAACAGCGAACAGGATGAAAACCGCTCCGCCAGCTCGGCATACCCGCTCGCCTGGGCCAGCACCGGCGTCAGCCCCTTCTCATTGGTTGAACACCCCAGCCCTTCGATTCGCGCCGAATCCGAAAAGAGCAGTTCGCCTCCCACGTCCTTCTGCCGGTAACTCACCTCGAATCCGAGCTCCTTGAACGCGGACTCGATCCTGGCGATCGTCCGCTCCGGCCGATCTGACTTGTAACCCTCAAATACCTTCGGAGAACTCTGCAGTTTCATGGCTCGTCTACCTCCCCTTGTATCCCATCCCCCGCATCGCCTCCGCTGCGGCGACGGAAACATCGATCTCTCCTGACCGGCTCATCTCCAATAGCCGCCGAATCGCCAGGTCGCGAGTTTTCACGCCAGACAGATTCACCGCTCGCCAGTACCCCACCCACCGCTTCACAAACGCGTCACGGACGGGGTCCTGACCTGCCAGGTCAAAGGCTTTCGCGAGGTGCTTCTCAGCCGTCGCACGTTGCAGCGAGCGGGAGGCGACAATTCCCATCCCAAGGTGCCACAACGGGTTCCTGGGCTGTTCGGCAGCAAATTTATAAAACTCCTTCATCGCCGCCGCGTTGTCCCCTTGGGTCGATCTCGCCAGCACAACATCGAACAGTATCTTGTCCGCGGGCTTCGTGGCCTCCTGAAGCTGCATCTTTTCAAGACCGGCGCCCGTCGCCTCCAGATCCCCCGTTCCGTCCGCGAGCGCCGCCGTCACAGGGCCCCGGCGATCGCCGCCCTTTGCCCTCTGAGCGATGCCGCCCTTCGCGCCCAACGTCGGGAGCGTCGACGGACTCGATCGCACATCCTGCGGCCTCTGGCCACGATCACCTGGTTTCGGCGACCCCGGCGACAGCGTCTCTGCCCCCCAGCCGCTCAGAAGATACACGATGCACCCTGCGATCAACGCCGCCAGCGAGAGTGCAAGCGGCAGCGAGACACGTGCGCCTCTACTTCGCAGATCCCGCAGTTTCGCTTGAAGGGGTCCCATACCTCTCAACCAGCTTCCTGGCCGCTCCATCTTTGTCTGCGACATAGCAAACCAGCACCCGCTGATCACCGATCCGCTCAAAATCTCGTGCTCCGGCCAGCGCCTCCTCTACGTCTGCCGTGTTCAGCTCCACCAGAACCAGCTTCGCCCTTTCGGCGCTGTTGCCGCACACCAGGGTCAGCTCAACCGCCGACTTCACGCTCTTCCTCAGGCCGTCAAACGGGTGCTGCGACCCGCTCGCGTAATACCTCGCCTTCTCGATTTTCGCATGTGGCGCAATCGCGCGATCCACCAGCGAATTCAACGGGCTCTCTCCGATCGCTGACCCGACCTCACGCACGTCGCCCTCGCCAAAATCGCGCCCCACCACCTCCATGGCGACCTCGCCGTCGACCACCAGCCTTCCGACGCTGGTGCCCGCTCCCGCGAACCCCCCCACGATCTGCTCCCGTGTCGTCCCCCCACGCACCCCCACGTAATTCAGTTGAACAACCTTGTCGTTCACGACGCACACACAGTTGTAGATCTCGCTGCACTGAAAACCCAGGGTCGTCGAGATCCGGCCTACGGTTTCTGCATCCAGCCTGGCCACTTTGACCAGCTTGATCCCTCGGCTGCTGTGGCGGACGATCCGCTGAAGAACCAGGGCATCCTGCTGCAGGTAGGACCAGATCTCGACTCCCCTGGAAAGATCGGTGTAGACGATTTCGATCACGGTCCGTCCGTCCCGCAGTGCGACGTGTTGACCAGCCGCCGGAAACTGCGATATGGTGGCCTGGGCAGCCGCCTCATCCTCAAACGTCAGGATGTTCACCTTCTCGCCCGCAAACACGTATTGGCGATAAAGCTGCAGCGACTTGCCGAACCGGGACCGGATGTCGTCCAGCACTTTGCCTGAGAACACCACCTGTTTTTCCCGCATCCGCTGCCCGCTCGTACGGGCATATCTCTCGATGGCCTTGTCATATCGGTCAGGCTGCGGCATCGCTGCCAGGACAGGCAACGTCCACGACACGATGGCTATGAGCCATGCTGGAAAAACGAGGCGGTTCATGCGACTGCTCTCCTTTCCCTGTTAGCGGGTGCCCGAGTAAATGTACGAGATCGTGGTCGTCGCCGCAGTCGAGCATTCGGAATCCTCCGGATGGTCCTGCTGCTTGCTGGCATGGGTATGCACCTCAGAACTCCACTCCACGATCTTGCCGCCGGCGGTATCGAACCACAACGTCGCGGTCATCGTCTGCTCCGTGCAGTCCAGCCGGTTCGTCACGTCGCCGACGTTCGGAACGGTGATCGTCTTCGTCACGTTGCTGAACGTCCCGTCAACGATCTCGACCTTGTACTTGGCGCACGAAACGCCCTGACGCGTCTCGGCCTCCGACAACAGCGTCCACTTGATCCCGATCGTCGGATGATTCGTGAAGTCCTCAAAGATCGGCTGGCTCGACGTCCATGTGTCGTTCGCCTGCATCGCGTCCGGCGGGAGCTCCAGAAGAAACAAACCCGACAGAAATGGCTTGTTGTCCTCAGAGGCCGTGCCCGCCGCAGTGCACAGGGCGTCAAAGTCGGCGTAACTCACGATGTCCTCGCGGCTGAACCCGCGATTGTCGAACTTCTCCTGCTGCAGGTCGGCGTTGGTGTACCAGACCGTCGTCACAGCCCCGGAATCGATCGTGAAGCTCGCCGATCCGTCGTCAATCGTGTACGTCAGCGCCCGCGTGAACCGGTTGTGATTGTAGCTGGCGACCTCCGTTGTCACGTCGCCCCCGAAGCTCGTGTGATAGGTGTGCGTGCCGCTCCAATCACTCGAACTGATCACCTGGTCCTGGTCCACCGTCAACGCATACACGTAGTTCGTTCCCGCTGACAGGCTATACCCAGCAGTCACTGTGCCTGCACGCACGCCGCGAAGGCCAACAACGCCGCAACTGCCGTCATGCACGAGAGTCTTGTCTTCATCTGACTTCTCCTTTCGTCAAGCTCGGCCTAAATCCCGAGACCTAGTTTTGCACAGACCTTGTCAACCGATAGGTTGGCCGCACATCCGTTCGCGCCGCAGCCATCGAGCGCGCAGGCGTTGAACCCGCATGCATTCGCGCCGCACGCAGCACCGCCGCATGCGTTCTTCGTGCAGTAGTCCGCCGCGGAAACGTCGCCGCCGCAGCCGTTGCCCGAACAGCCGTTCGCGCCGCACGCGTCGCCGGCGCAGACGTAGCCGCCGCACACCGCCGTGCCGCACCCCATGCCGGTGCATGTGTTCCCGCTGCATGTGTCGCAACATGCCATTATCTGGATACTCGGTCTCGCCTCGTAGACTGTGACCATGCTGGCCTCAGTCGCCTGTAGACCCAACAGCACTGCGCCTTCATTAGGCGTCATAGCTTCTTCTCCTCTGGGCGTTATCCGCCCACGAATAGGCTGGCTCCTTCAAACCCATCCAACTGAGGTGCAGCTACCATTCTCCCGGGGAGCCGACACCGGATGCACCTCTGGCGCCGGCACACGCCGGCGGCCATTCAAGGCCGCGATCACGGCAAACTCCATCACCGCTATGAGCGGGACCCGCCTCCCAGGGCGATTGCCTGTAACCTTCCCGCCGCCGCGATAGCGATAGCTTGCGCTCTTGCGCCTGGGCTGGCGCGCAGGGACAGTCGGTCCCATCGGTTGCGAAGCTTCGCGTTGGACTTGCTCAAACCCCGACCTTGGAAAGGAGCTTCGGCATGGACGCCCAAGCGACCGCGGAGAGACTGCGCCCTAGGCGCCCGATCCCCGAGTTCCGCCGCCACCACCGTCTGCACAAGCTCGCCGACCTGATCACCCTCGCCCTCTTCGCGGTGATCTGCGGGGCCGAAGGTTGGGTGGAGGTCGAAGCGTACGGCAAGAAGAAGGCGGGCTGGCTCAAAACCTTTCTGGACCTGCCCCACGGCATCCCCTCCCACGACACCCTCGGCGATGTCTTTGGCCGACTCAATCCCGAGGTCTTCGAGCGCTGCTTCCAGGAGTGGATGGCCTCGATGGTCCAGCTCTCCGGCGGCAAGCTCGTGGCCCTTGACGGCAAGAGCCTGCGTCGTTCTTTCGAGCAAGGCTGGGATCAGTACGGCATGGCCCACCGGGTCAGCGCGTTCGTGGCGGAGAACAACATGGTCGTTGCCCCGGTGAAGACCGTGGGCAAGGGACAGGAGCTGGATGGCATCCAGAGGCTGCTGAAGCTGCTGGATATCCAGGGGGCCGGGGTAAGCCTCGACGCCTTGGGCTGCAAAAAGAGCATCGTGGAGCTGATCCTGGAGGGCCAGGCCGACTACCTCTTACAGGTGAAGGAGAACCCGCCGACGCTGCATGAGAAGCTCAAGAACCTGATGGATCAGGCGATCCTGGAGAAGTTCGCCGGGATCGAGCACGACTCCTACAAGCAGACCGACGGCGACCACGGCCGGATCGAGACCCGGCAAGTGTGGGTGGCCTGGAACATCAAGGACCTGGGACCGATCGGCCAGCCGTGGCCGGGCCTCAAGAGTCTGGTGGTGGTCCAGAGCACCCGCGAGGTGGGGGGACAGCAGAGCGTGGAGCGGCACGACTCCATCAGTTCGTTGGGTCGGCGGATCAAGGCCCAACGCATGGCCGGATACATCCGAGGACACTGGAGTGTGGAGAACAACCTGCACGGGCAACTGGACATCAGCTTCAACGAGGACCAACGGCGGATTCGCAAGGGCCACGGCGCCGAGAACTTCAGCCGCCTGTGCCGGATCGCGTTGAACCTGCTGACGAACGAGAAAATGTCAAAAATCGGCATCGCCGGAAAAAGAGCATGCTGCGGATGGGATGACCCGTACCTGCTAAAGGTCATCGGCCAATGAGCTGACACCTACGTGCGATTGCCCTGACCCGCCTCCTACGCACCGCCGCCAGCGACTCCACACGCCATCCATCGCCGCGCCAGCACCGCCATCGCCTCTGAACCCGCCCGCTATCGATCCAACGAAACCGGCGATTCCGGCAGCACGTCGGCCACCGTCGCCGCCAGCTTCCGCCATGTTTCGGCAACCCGCGATACACAATCGCTGGACGCCGGCATCGTCAGTAGTTCCTGCGCGATCCGGCTGCTGCTCTGCGCTGCCATCGCTTGCTGCCGCAGTCGCCTGCTCCACAATTCCTCCGCTCCAGCGCTCGCCCCCCCCTGCGCAAACGCGAAACCCGCGAAATACCGGCTCTCCGCCAGCACCTGCTTAGCCTCGCGAGGATGCGACCTCGTCCACAGGTACGCCGCCGTCCGAGTGTTGGCCAGGTGCACGCTCGCTCGCCAAACGAAGAGCATGGTATCACGATCATGCTCCGATTCCATCCGCCCCAACGTCACCAATCCATCCTGCCATCGACGCATCGCCTCGCCGTACCACTGACACGGCGTTCGAGTGCTCGCGCTGAACAACGCGCTGCCGCACATCGAATCCGGCACGCCTGCGGCCCGCATCAACCCCTGCTCATCCAGGCCGTAATGCCGCGCCAGTCGTGCCATGGCCGTCGGCTCCAGCCGGGTCAGCCGCTGGTCGACCGGCAGCTTCGAATCGTAGTGAAACTGCCAGATGTCCCCGCTGATCATCAGCAGATCAAGATAGTCCGCTCCGACGACGCCGCTTCGCTCCATCGCCGCCTGCGCCTTGAAAATCCATGGAAATTGCCCAGCAAACCAGTCCCGGTGCGCGTCCCGCCAGGTGGTGTAATCCAACGTCTCAGGATCGGCCGGATTGCCCTGCCCCCAGACGCCCCGCATCGACCGCAGCACATCGTCATCCGCCAGCCCAACGACACCTGCGATCGCGTCGCCCGGGGCAGCTTCCCCGGCCCACGCGGTCGCCGCCGCCACGTCCGCCGCCACGGGTGCCGTCGGCCCGGCCTGACCCGCCACCACCGACGCATGACCCGCCGTGACATCAACCGCCGCCCCCCCAACCGACGAGCTGAACCGCACGCTGCCTTTCAGCAGCGCCAACTCCGTTCTCCCCGCTTCAGCCTTCACGTCGAAGCGGGTGCCGGTGATGGCCAGCAACGCATTGCCGGTCGTCACCGTGAATGGATGTCCCGGCACAACCTCCACGTACAACTCGCCACGACTCAGGTGAACCCGGTAAGCGCCTTGGCTGTCCCTCGCCAGGGTCGCCAATGTGTTCCTGTTCATCACGACCCGATGCTCGCCCCCCAACCAGATCTCCCGCCGCTCACCCCCGGAGATGATCGGCTGACCCAGGGCCAACGCCTCCCGTCCGCCCGCGGTGACCAGCTCCGCGTATCCCCGCCCGCTCGCCACGGATGTGGACTTGCCACGCCCACGAGGAAGCAGCCAGACCGCCGTGAACACCACCGCCAGGCACGCCGCCATCGCCGCAACCTGACTCATCCTCCGGACCATCTGACTGACACGTCGCCGCCGCGTCTCCCGCACCCAGCCTTCCGCCAAGTCGGGACAACGCTGCAGAAGGTCCTCCCAACCCTCCTGAACCGTCATGAATCGCTTCACCCCCGACCGCTGATCCAGCATCGCATAGCCGGCCCGCGCCAACAGCCCACGCGTGCCCTCGCTGATCGTGCCGTGCCTCTTGAGCAATTCCGCCGTGGCTCTGCTTTCCTCGTATTCCTCCGCACATGCCGGGCAGACGATCAGGTGCCCGGCGAAATCCGCCTGCTCCTCCGCCGTCAGGTCCGGGTCGTTGACGGCCACGCACGCCATCAGCCGCGCGGCTTCGTCACAGCTCATTCCACTGGAATCCGTCTTAGCCACAGTAGCCGCCCAGTCTTGATGACATCGCTTCCTCGCCTTAAGCCGCCAACCTCAGACCACACCGCCACCACCTTCTTAGTGACATTTCCGGCCCCGCCTGCCCCCTTGAAATCAAGGAATGTGACCAATGAACAGAACGCCCTCCCGGCAATCAGCCTCGCCCACGGTCAAGGCGTCGATCGCGCCCGCGGCTCCCGCCGCACTCGGACGCCACCTGCTGCGTCTGCTGGCCGCTTATTTGCATGACTTGAAATGCCAAACGCCCGGCCCCCCAGGCACTTCGGGCGCCCCCGCCCCCCGTAAAACCCCTTTCTTCGCCCCCTACCCCGCCACCAGGAACTCCACCCGGTCCGAAACCGTATCCAGCAGCGCCACCGTCCTCTCCTTCGCCCGATGCACTGCCCCGGGATTGATCACGTGCACCCGCCCTGCCCAGCCCTCTCCCCTCGTGTGCGTGTGCCCATGACATAGATAATCATGCTTTTGCTCGGCCACGATCATCTTGGTCAGCCGGCCGTCGTCCCCGTGCATCAACGCCACCCGCTTGCCGTCGATCGTCAGATCACCGTACGCACCATGGCACGCAATCCCCAGCCTCTCCGCGTATCGCTGCAATCCCGTTCGATCGCTGTCGCAGTTCCCCCACACAAACGCCGCCGACAGCCCCGCCAACTGATCCAGAACCGCCGGCGACCCCACATCCCCGCAATGCAGAAAACACGTCGCCCCCCGACCGCACAATAACTCGATAGCAACCCCCGTCGCCTCGACCTGCCCATGCGTATCGCTCAGTATCCCGATCAGCACGCCCCGATTGTACCCAAACATCCGCCCCGTGCGACTGAACCGCCCCGCACATCCATTTCCCCACAATGCTCCCCTATGCTAGAATCCCCGCCGTGGCTGAGATACCCAACATGCCGGTCAAGATCCGCAGCTTCGCCAAACGCGACGCCGAAGTCTGCAAACGCCTCTACAAAGAAGGCCCCATCAGCGGCAAGCTCGCCAAAAACGACACCGGCCTCGACATCGACGACATCGCCGGCGCCTACATGAACTCCCCAGACAACCACTTCTGGGTCGCCGAAAGCCCCGAAGGGCAGGTCGTCGGAATGATCGGCGTCCAGCAGCACCAGTCCGGCGAAGGCGAAATCCGCCGTCTAAGAGTCCGCCACGACCTCCGCGGCCGCGGCGTCGGCAGCCAACTCCTTGAAGTCGCTATCAAGTTCTGCAAGGAAAAACAGCACCTCAAAGTCATCCTCGACACCGCCATGGACCCCCAGCCAGCCCTCAAACTCTTCGACAAGGCTCACTTCAGGCTCTCACGAACCAGAGTCCTCGGCGACAAGACGCTCTGCTACTTCTACCTCGATCTCTACACCGCCGACACCGTCCGCAAACCCAAGTGATCGCCCCCTGCCTCCCCAATCTCCGCGGCCCCTTCACTTGCCCTCGAACCTCGCCGCCAGCTTCCCCGCCAACGCCGCCAGCGTCCCCTCGTAGATGGTCCTCTCATTGATCTTGTCCGTCGGCACCACCCCCTCAGGCGCGTTCTTAGGGTAGCTCGCCGCGATCCCCGCCTCCTCGAACGCGATCTTCGCCTTGCCCTCCGCCACTTCCACCACGCGAAGCGTCGCGGCCGCATCCCCCTTCAGCAACAGGATCGATCGCGGAGACTGCACCTGCAACTGCTCGACCTCGATGTACACAACCCGCCCAACCCCCAGACGCGGGGCAACCTCCACAATCGGCAGGCTCTCCGTCTCCGGGTGCTCCCGCTGATATCGCACCACCGATCGTGGATCGATGAACTGCGGCGCCGTCGCATCAGGCTTCCCAGACTTGTCCTGCGGCATCTGCCCCATCAGCTTGTCCTGGAACGCTCTGGCCAAGTCCACCTGAACCTGGTTGTACTCCGAGCGCGTCCGCCCGTCCGCCCACACCAGAACGGCGCACTTCTGGCTCGCCAAACCCCTATAGGTGACCGCCGGCTTCTCCTCAGGCTCCTCGCCAAAGGACGCGCCGCCCGTGTCCATGCAGCCGCCACACGCCGCCAACACCATCACACTCACAACACCAGCCCTGAAACCCCCTGCGGATCGTCCGCACGCTGAACAGGCCCGCTTTGAGGTCATGAGCTGCTCCAACTCCATAAAAATCAACCTATTACCGCCATCCGTCGTGGCCTGTGATGTGGATTCCTATCTTCCACGCCCAGCCCAGTACGAACAATGCAAACAGAGGGATCAGATAACACCGCGCGGGAATGAAACCCAACATGCGGTACACAGGCCTGCCCGTCAACGCAATGTACAGCCCGCCCCAGAACGTCATCCCGCTCAGCACCGCCAACACCGCACCCATCGGCTGAACATACAAGCTGCCGACAACCTGCCCGCGGGCAAAATACGCGAAACTCGTCGTCATGCCGCACGTCGGGCACGGCACGCCGCTCTGATCCAGAAACTGACAGCTCACGAAACCCGCCTGACGATGCGAGCCGACCCCCGACCGGTCCGGATGTACCACCAGCGCCACCACCAGCACCGCCAGGCACCCCAGCGACGACGCCAGCCACAGCAGCCGGCCAGCTAACAGCACCCGCGCCGATCGTGGCCGAGGCGCGTAGATCAGCGGTACCGACTGGTCCATCCCTCCCAATCTAACCGGAGCAGCCACCAAGGGCAAAGCTCTCCCCGCCTTCTGCGTCCGGTAACCAACGCTGCAGATCGACCGGCAGCGTAATAAGGTCCGATAATACCTCCGCTCTCCCTTCTGCCGGGGGCAAGTGCCCATGCCTCGCCCCTCCGAACGGCAACGAGCCATTTCACCGTCTACGCAAAAAAAGAAATGCCGATGGTACCCCCCTGCCGAGTATCTGAATGAGTGGAAAACCGTGGCAACTTAGGGGGTTAGTATTGACAATGCGGGTTAAGAAGGACTATATAGACTCCGATAGTAGTTATCGAACGGCCGCCGGTTGGTCGGCACACAAAGCACATCGCCAGACACTGGCGGATGCAGTCGAGCGAGTAGCCATGAGCACCGCGCTGTCAGCGACGGATTGGGTTTATCCGATTCCTGCTCGTTTTGATGTGCCGAAAACGACTGGAATCCCGGATACTGTGTGGGTCGTTGCCAGTTGGACCCCAGCCATCACATGCAACCTGATGGATAGTGTTCATGGCATAAGTGCGGTGTTAGTTGCGCAGGCGACAAGAGCAAGGCTGGTAGTGGACAGGACTTGCCCATAGGCAGAAAGTGCGGCGGGTATGCGTGTGTTTATGCTCGGGTGGGAGTTTCCACCCTTCATCAGTGGCGGCCTCGGCACCGCCTGCTATGGGTTGACAAAAGCCATGAGCGGACTCGGCACGGATGTCATGTTCGTCCTGCCCCGCCCCGTCTCAACTCCTTTCTCCACTCACGTGCGACTGGTCAGTCCGCGCCCTGACTCCCCCCTGGCTTCCCCTTCCACAGAGTTCCGCCTCGACGAATTCGAACACGTCGCCTTCCGAACGGTTAATGCCCAGATCCATGGCCCCTACCAGAGGCCAGCACAGCAGAAACAGGAAACACTCGCGGACAGAAAACGCGTCGCCAAGACTACTCCGGTCGAATCAGCCCCCGTTCAGCCCGCCTCACCCGCCGCCCAGAGCGCTGCGTTGCCCCCGCCATCGGCTTCGCCCTATGGCGGCGACCTCTTCGCGGAAATCCACCGATATGCCGCACTCGCCATCGAGATCGCTCGCGGCGAATCCTTCGACGTGGTCCATGCTCACGACTGGATGACCTTCCCCGCCGGGCTGGCCGTCGCGGCGCTCAAGGGCGTCCCCCTCGTCATCCACATCCACAGCACAGAGTTCGACCGCAGCGGCGAAAACGTCAACCAGCGCATCTACGAAATCGAACGCCGCGGCATGCATGGCGCCATCAAAATCATCGCCGTCAGCCACCTCACCCGAAACATCTGCATGAACCGCTATGAGGTTGACCCCGCCAAGATCGAGGTCGTCTACAACGCCATCGACATGAATGGCAATGGCTTCGACGAGGAGCAGTACAAAATCCACACCGACGAAAAGATCGTCCTCTTCCTCGGCCGCATCACCATGCAGAAGGGGCCCGAGTACTTCCTCGCAGCAGCCAAAAAAGTCCTCGAGGTCATGGACAACGTCAAGTTCGTCATGGCCGGCAGCGGGGATATGATCCGACGCATCATCGAGATGGCCGCCGCCATGGGCATCGGACATAAGGTCCTCTTCACTGGGTTCCTCCGCGGCCTCGACGTCGAAAAAATCTTCAAAATGGCCGACCTCTACGTGATGCCCTCCGTCTCCGAACCCTTCGGCATCGCGCCCCTTGAAGCCATGAGCCACGACGTCCCCGTCCTCATCAGTAAACAGTCCGGCGTCAGTGAAGTCCTCACCCATGCCCTCAAGGTTGACTTCTGGGACATCGACGAAATGGCCAACAAGATCATCGCCGTCCTCAGGCATCCCCCTCTCGCCAGCACCCTGCGGCAGCATGGCGCCTTCGACGTCCGCCGCAGAAGCTGGGCCGACGCGGCCAAACAGTGCATACAGGTCTATGAAATGGCCACCGGCGTGATGACCGCACAGGTCTAACCCGCCCCCCCCGGAACCCACGGCCCCCATTCCCCTGCCAGTCATGCCCCCCACGCAATCGCGCCAGAAAACGCTTCCGCCCTACTCCGCCTTCTTCTCTTCCAGCCTCACCCTCTTGCCCGCACGCAGAATCTCCAGGGTCAGCGGATCCTCGCCCTCAACCGCCCTCTCCAGATCATCCACCGTCGTAATCCCCTTGTCGTTGACCTTCTGGATCAGGTCATGCTCTCTCAGGCCGATCTTCTCCCCCCTCCAGCCCCCTTCGACTCCGCTGACGACAACGCCCTCGCCAAGCTGTGCCTTCATGGCCTCTGTGGCTTCCTCGACTTCCAGGCCAAGCTTCTCGAGATTCGGCGTGATGCTCGCCAAGGGCAGCCCCTTCAACTGCGCTCGGCGATCTTTCAGCATCTGCTGAAGGCCCCGCGGCATCCCCGGACGTATCATGTTGACCTGATTCCGCCTGCTCAGCTCATCATAGATCCCGGCGACTTCGGGATGCTCCTTCTTCAGCTCCTCGGCGTTCTTCGCCTTGTACTCCCTGGTCTGCATCTTGCCGTCCGCGTCGGGCTCGGTGACCGTCAGCGCCACGCCGCCCGCATTCTCCACAAGACTGGTCGTGCGGTTGTTCCTGCGGATCGTAACGGTCCGGCCGGCGCCGACCCCAACGTCAACCCGAAACTCCTGCTGCATCTCCATGGGACCGGGAAGCATCTCCTCCACACGACGACGCCCGCCGCGAGCCGCCGGCGCCTCCCTCGGCTTCTCGATTTCCTTGATCAGCGATTCGGATCGAGTCTGAATCTCCGGGTCCGTTGACTTGGCCCCTTCGCGCAGCGCCGGCAACGCAGCCCTGCCGATCGCGAGCAGCTCCTCCCCAGCCCGCAGACGCGCCTGGAAATCCTCTTCGCCAAGCTGCGCGACCAGCCGGTTGATCCTGACCTCGGCCGGCTGCGTCGCGGACCCCGTGCTCGGCCCCGACACCGCCGCCACGCCAAACCCCGCAAGCACCATCGCAACCAACACCGCCTTAATCCCATGTCGTGTCATCGTGTCGCTCCTGATGCCCCTCCCTGCATTCTACCTCCGAAAAACCGTCACTGCCTCATGAATGACGCGGCGCGCGCCGCGAATCTAACGCCCGTCCGGCCTTTGGCCGCCCCACACGTCTTTTGTGTTGCCCGCACGGCATGTAGACTGACGCCTGTCGCAATCCGGTAACAATCCACTATGGATATGCCTCGATCATTCTACGGCGTCCCGCGGCAGTACCAGCCTCTGCTGCACGAACTCGGCCTGATCAGCATCGAGAGCATCTTCACCGATCCCCGCATCCTCGCCTGGCGGTCCATCCCCGAACGCGAGAACTGCACGCTCGATGCCGTCCTCGCCGACCGCCGCCCCATCCGTCTCCATATCAAGCGACACCGCCCCACAAACGACCGAACGCCCCCAGGTCAGCAGGAGGCCGACGGCATCCTCATGCTCCAGCACGCCGAAATCCCCACGGCGCCCATGGTCGCCTGGGGCAAACTCGATGACGGACGCAGCTTCCTCATCACCGAGGACCTCACTGGGTACACGCCCGCCGATAAACTCATCCAGGCGGGCACGCCATTTGACCGCCTCCTCCAGCCTACCGCTGATCTGGCCGCCAGGCTCCACAACGCCAACCTGCACCATCGCGACCTCTACCTCTGCCACTTCCTCGCCCGCCTCGACCCCGAAAATGTGGACCTCCGCCTCATCGACGCCGCTCGCGTCCGAACGCTGCCCCCATGGCCCTTCCGCCACCGATGGATCGTCAAGGATCTGGCCCAGTTCTGGTACAGCGCGACGCGCCTTGCTGTGCCCGATGAGACGACTCGCCGCTGGCTGCTTCGCTACGCGCACCAACGCCAGATCCACAACGTCGACCGCCTGCGCCACGCGATCCTCCGCAAAGTCCGGTCCATCGCGCGACACGATGCGATGCTGCAGGCCAGACAGCCCGCTCGCAATATCTCGCTCCCGGGAACCTAGAATGGATTTCAAGATCGCCCTCATCATCCTGCACGCCGATCCCGCTCGGGGCGGAGCGGAACGCTATACCATCGACCTCGCAACAACGCTGGGCAAACGTGGCCACCATGTGACCGTCCTCGCGGCAACCGCCCGAAACCTCCCGGCAGACCTGAAAACCCACCGATTGCCCTGTCGCGCGACGACGCGGCTGCGGCAGTACGACCGGTTCCTCAATGCGGTCGATGAGCACCTCGCCAGAAGCTCCTACAACATCGTGCATGCCATGCTGCCCGTCCGTACCTGCAATGTGTATCACCCCCACGCCGGCGTCGCGGCAGAGGCGCTGGCCGCCGCAACACCCCATCCCCCGTCGTGGCTCACGCCTGTCGTGCATGCCTGGCCCACGCGTAAACGCCGCTTCGCCTCAGTGGAGCGCGACCTGCTCTCCTCCCCCCGCCCGCCCCTCGTCCTCTGCCTCTCGGATTACGTCAGACGACAGGTCCACAGGCACTATCCCGCCATCGCCGATCACCGCCTCGTCCGACTTTTCAACGCCGTCGATCTCCAGCACTTCCGTCACCAACCCCGCGACGACGAAGCAACCCGCCTCCGACAACGCCTCTCGATCGCCTCCGACGATGTTGTGGCCCTCATGGTCGCCCAGGACTTCGCCCGTAAGGGCCTCCGCGAGGCCATCGAGGCGCTTGCCTCCGTCCACGATCCCCGGCTCACCCTCGTTGTCGTCGGACGCGATAAGATTAAGCCCTACCGCGACCGGGCTCGCCAACTTTTCGTCGCCGATCGCGTCCGCTTCGCCGGACCCGCCGCCGATCCCCTCGCCTACTACCGCGCGGCCGATTTCCTCCTCCTCCCCACACGCCATGATCCATGCAGCCTCGTCGTCCTCGAGTCGCTGGCCATGGGCCTCCCCGTCATCAGCACCGCTCAGAACGGCGCCTGCGAAATCATGTGCGACGGCCGCGAAGGTTTTGTGCTGCAGGACCCCTCGGACATCCCCCGCCTAGCGGACGCCATGCGCTCCATGCTCGACCCGCAGCTCCGAAGCCGCATGCGCGACGCTTGCCTCGCCCTCCGCCCCCAGCTTTCGCAGGAGCAGCATGTCCGGCGGCTCATCGAGGCCTACGAGCAGGCCACCAGCCCACCGCCCCCTCAGCAACAGCCATCGATCACCCGTTGAAGCAGTGTCAGGTCGCGGCGCTCGACAAACCCCACAACCTGGCCCCCGTCGCGAGCCACGAAGCTCATGCCGGGGTTCCGCTCAAGGTACCTGGCGATGTGCTCCCTGCTGTCCGACTCGTTAAGGCCCAGACCCTCCTGAGCGCGCCAAAACTCGACCACCTGATCGTAATCCTCCATAGCCATCTCACTTATGTCGTAGGGCATAAGCGACCTCCCCGACGGAGCACCCAACATAGCATTCATCGCCAACTTTGTCTGCCGACGAGCGGGCTGCCATATCCGCCCGGGGCATCATATCCCAAATACAGACGGCCTCTCTGTTTTGCTGGTTCACCTGCACGAGTCGCGCATGTTAGACTCCGTCTGCTATGCCATGTCTGTCGAGCTTGATCGGACTGACAGAGTTGGAAGCGCCTTCCGGTTGTGCAGGGAGACGTCAGTGCCGTCCATCGCATGAACGCTGGACCGATGGGCAGCGAGTGCTGCTTCATGTCCGAGTCGCCTGCCTGCGGGACTGAGGAAGGCCAATTGTCCTTGCGGGGGTTCTGAAAACCAAAGGAGGCAGAGTCATGGCCCGCACACCCGTTGTTCTCTCGAGTCTTACAGCGGTCTTCTGGATTGTGCCCGGCGTTCGGGCTGATATCTCCAATCCCTTTCCCACCCCCATTCCGCACGGTCCGGTCACGGTGGAACTGCAAACGGTCGCGTCAGGCCTGGCGGCGCCCAACCTGGCAATCGGCGCGGGCGACGGCAGCGGCCGGTTGTTCATCCTGGACCAGGCCGGCTAGGTTCGGCTCCTCAAGAATGGCGCGCTGCAGAATGACCCGTTTCTTGACCTGAGCAGCCAGCTCGTGAGCCTCAACGCCGGCTACGACGAGCGAGGCCTGCTGGGGCTGGCGTTCGACCCGGACTTTGTCGACCCGGCCAGTCCGGGGTACCGACGCGTTTTCACCTACTCCAGCGAGCCCATGGCCGGTCCCGCTGACTACACGGTTCCCCTGAACGCGGGTAAGACGATGAATCACCAGAGCGTCATCGCCTCCTGGTTGGTTGACCCCAACAACCCGGACAGGGTTGATCCCGCATCGCGCCACCCGATCCTCCGCATCGACCAGCCGCAGTCCAACCACAACGGCGGAATGCTCGCGTTCGGGCCGGATCGCTATCTGTACATCGCGCTGGGCGACGGAGGCGGCGCCAATGACGACGGCAGTGGCAACGACCACAACGGCCACAATCCTCTCATCGGCAACGCCCAGGACAACACCCGAGTCCTCGGCAAGATCCTGAGAATCGACGTCAACGGCACGGACTCCGCCAACGGGAAATACGGCATCCCCTCCGACAATCCATTCGCGCAGAGCGGCCCGGTGCCGGAAATCTACGCGACCGGATTTCGCAATCCGTTCCGATTCAGTTTCAACGGCCACGAGCTCCTCGTTGCCGACGTCGGCCAGAACCGCGTTGAGGAAGTCGATCGCGTCGAGAAAGGCAAGAACTACGGCTGGCGCTACAAGGAAGGCGACTTCAATTTCATCAGCGCCGACGGAACCATCTCCAATGACCTGAGCGGCCTGCCTTCGGACTTGATCGATCCGATCCTCCAGTACGACCACGACGAAGGAATCGCGATCCTCGGTGGGTTCGTCTACCACGGGCCCGCCATCCCACAGCTCCAGGGCAAGTACGTCTTCGGAGACTTCTCCAGGAGCTTCCAGAACCCCGCTGGCCGTCTCTTCTATGCGGATCTTGCCGCAGGGGAGATTCACGAGCTGATTATCGGTCTGGACGATCGGAAACTCAACCTGTTCGTCAAGGGGTTCGGCCAGGATGAGGCCGGCGAGCTGTATGTGCTGGGCAGCACGACCCTCGGCCCGGCCGGCAACACCGGAGTTGCCATCAGGATAGTCGCCATTCCTGAGCCTGCGGCGATCGCCCTGCTGGGCACTGCTCTGCTCCTTCTGGCTCGACGCCGAAGTGCGAGAAAAATGCTGGCGGCGACGCTCGCACTCCCCGTCGCGGCCATGCTGGGTACGCTCACCAACAATGCCTCGGCCGCTCTTCTCCCGATCGGCGCGGCCAAGGACAATACCATCTTCGAAAGCCCGACAGGCGCTCTGAGCGACGGCGCGGGACCTCACATCTATGCCGGCCGATCCGGCGCCAACAATGACACCCTCCGGCGCCGCGGGCTGTTGGCCTTTGACCTGTCCACCATCCCCCCAGGTTCGCTCATCAACAGCGCGACGCTCACGCTCTATCTCTCTCGCTCAAGCCTGAGTGGTCCCGCGAACATCGGCCTCCATCGCTTGCTCAAGGACTGGGGTGAGGGAACCTCCAACTCCGGCTCGCCCGGCGGGGCCGGAGCCGCTGCCAAGCTCGGCGACGCAACCTGGATCCACTCCTTCCACAGCAGTCAGTCTTGGACCCACGCCGGAGGCGATTACTCCCCCACTGTCTCTGCCAGCCGCTCCGTCAACTCGCTTGGGGCGTACACCTTCTCCGGCGGCCAGATGCTGGCCGATGTGCAGAGCTGGGTCAATTCGCCAAACGCCAGCTTCGGTTGGATTCTGATTGGGGAAGACTGGCGATTCAGACGGCCCAGCGCTTTGACTCGCGGCAGAACAGCATCCTCGCCAACCGGCCCAAACTCGCGGCTGACTACACCGCCCATTGTGGATTCAATTCCCTTCGGTGGCTCTACTCCATTACCCCCTGTAAATGCTCGATTTCGGCCTGTTTTACCGGATGATTCTGCGCCTGCGGACAATTGCTTGTTGACTCCACAAGACTCCGCCAAGCTACTCAGAGCTGCGCCCTTTAGTGACACAGGGGGTGACACAGGATTAACAGCATTCTGACAAGGGGGGTTTTCGCCCACCATCCGGCCATCCGTCCCTGTTGCCACAACCGTTTGCCGGGCCGGCGCCGACAGGTCGGGCAGCACGTCCAGCGCCGCCGACAGGTTGCCCGCGTACAGGTGTGTGTAGCGGTCCATCGTCAAGGTAATCGTCGAATGGCGGGCCAGGGTTTGCGCCACCTTGGGATTCACCCCGCCCGTCACCAGCCCCGTGATGAACGTGTGGCGCAGGGCGTGGAAATCAGCGTAGCGGCCCGCGCCATCGACATAGGCGAGAAATGTATCGGCTTGGCCTCCCGATGCGTCCTGCGCGGTCCTGTGCGGGCTGGCGGGCATCCTACGCGACTCCAGCCATGCTGTACGGGCATCGGTCAGATCCGCGCGGAACATGATGACGATTTGCTCAGATCGTGGCATGTTGAAGGCAGGGGCGTTGGGCATCTTGCCGGCAAGGTGGGTTTTCATCGCCGCCGCCAGATCCAGCCTGATCGGTTGCACGTCCTCCCGCCGATGTTTTGAGTACGCCGCCCCCACCGTCACCGATGGATCATCGCCCTCGAGCGCGAAGCTCCCCCGCGTCAAGCTCCGCAGCTCTGCCGCCCGCAAGCCGCTCCCCAGCGCCAGCCGGTAGAGCATCGCCCGTGCAGCCCCCGTCATCCCGAACCGCTCCGGCCTGTGTTCCGTCACGTCGAGAAGCCAGCGTAACTCATCGGCAGACAGCGCCCGCCGATCATGCCGCCGGTCGGTTCTCACGTTCAGCCCTTGCAGGTGGGCCAGGGGTGACTCACTCGCCCGGCCGTCCCGAACCATCCAGACGGCGAATTGCTTGACCGCTTGCAGGTAGAAGTTGAACGTCTGAGCGGACAAGCCCCGCTCGATTGTCCCATCGGCCTTCCGTCGATCTTCGCGCAGGCCCGCCACGTGAGACTGTAACTTGCTGGCGAAAATGTCGCCCCACGCCTTGAAGTTACACGCCGCAAACGCCTTCCCGGCCCGGCTGGTGACAAGCTCCGCGTGCTTATTCGTGTTCCCCTTCGCCAGCATCGCCGTTTTCCAGTCGGCCACGTGCTCCGCCAGGGGCTTCCCCGCCGCCAAGCGCGACGCTGACAAGATGCCCCACCCCGCCAGTCGGTTGCGAATAGCTGGGGGCATCCGCTCTACCTCGCCGGCCAGCGCTGGCGTCATTGAATCGCCGCCGCCCCGGATATCATTCAGCTTGCCCACGATCCGCGCCAGGGTTTCGCTCGCCCGCAAATCTTGCAACAACGGCAGCCGCCGCAAGGCAGCGCTCCAGTCGATGAACACGGCGTAGAATTTCGTGGACGGGCGCTTGATCCGCTGCCCGTTGGCGTCCGTTTCCGTCACCGTCAGCTTGCGTACTTTCACGGTTCACCGTCCCTTTCGTCCTCCGACTGGCTTTCCGTTCAACGTCACCCCCAGCCCGATCACGTCCGCTACCAGATCAAGGTTCGCCAACGTCAAGCCCGCCTTGCCGGCCATGAAGTGAGAGAAGCCGCCCTGGTCGATTCTCGTTGCCTTGCAGATCGCGTACCGGCTCAGGCCGGAATCATCGACGGCTTGCCGGATTTGATCGCCCAATTTGCGTTTTGGCTTGCTCATCGTCGCCATCCTACCACGGTGCTTGTACTCTTGTCAAGTGAAATCTTTAAAGTCATATGCACACCTACGGGTTTACAAAAATCCCAAAGTCACAGAGAAGTCGTGCAACCACACGGATTGTGCGCTCTACGGTTTCCGGATGGGGAAAAACACCAACAATCGAAAGGGACACTCAGCCGCCACAATGGCCATCCTGCGCCAGAAACTCTTGGAGCGGAGACAATTGGCCGCGCGGAACCCTCAAAAGGACCCTTGGACCCCTCCTGGTCGTTTGAGATGCCAACCGCTCGCGTTCGGGGCCCTCGCGCGATCGGGAGAAAGTGGATTGACGTGGGGGTCTGCGGAAATCGCATAGCTCGCCGACAATGTCTCCCAAGTCAGATACTCCGCGCGGCCAATTCTCTCAGTTGCCGTCGTTTCTGGGTAAGAAGGGCCATTGTGGCGGCCGTCTGTCCCGGCTCTGGCAACCTCAAGCGGCAACTGTCGGCGGGTTTGCGGCTCCGGCGCGGTGTCGCCGGCGTCTTGCCGGATATCGACGATGCGAAGTCCGAACCGCCTGAGCATCGACTTCGCCAGCAGCTTGATCCGCTGCATCGCCGGCGGGCCTTGTGGAGTCGGTTCGATGGTCAGGACGTAGCGCTCGCTCATGCGACACCCCCCATTTGCTCGTCAGCCATCGTCGCCGCCAGAGATCCCTCATGGTCAACGTCGCGCCCACCTCCACCCCGGACAGCCGCGTGTCTGCTCATGGCGTACTTCCCCCTTCGCCTGCCTCATGCCGACACCCCCTATTTTCTTGCGTCCCTTGCGTCCCTTGCGTCCCAAAATGGCGTTTTTGAGCTGATTTCGGGGGTTCGGTTGGGACGATAGGGGCGCAGGGTTTCGTCCTTGGGACGCAACGGGTCGGGCTTTCGTCCCTACGGAAACTCACTTTTCGCCCCCTTCCGGTGGGTTTTCGGACGATAGGGACGCAAGGGACGCAACAGAAGGGGGGTGTCGGGCTTCATCATCGGGGATGCCCATGTCCAGGCTGTAAGCGCGCTGAATCCGCAGCAGCATGGCGGGGGTGACATCCCGGTATGCGCGCCGGTTGCCGGACTTGTTCGGGCGGATTCCGTACCGCCTCAACAGGTTCGATACCGTGCGCGGCGTCCACCTCTGGAACAGGGCCGGCTCCTCCTGCAGCGCCTTCCCCAGAAGCTCGCCGGGGGTCGGACAAGTCAGATCGTTCACCGTTTCCGCCAGCAGCTTCAGGATCAACTCGTCGGTGTCCGGGGTCTGCTCATCGCGTCCGGCGTCAACCGCGTACTCCGCGTGCGCCGTCACCGTCGCCAGCACATTCTCCGCCCCCGCCCCATCCAACCACGATGCCAGTGCCATAAGCGGCTGCCACAGCTCGTAATCTCTCCCTGAGAGTCCGCACACGTCGGCGCGGCCGACCAGGTCCAGCGCCACTTCGCCCATCAGCCCCAGCGTCAGCGCGTGCAGATCGTCGCGCAGGTCCGACCAGAGCAGGGGGTCCTCATCCAACCGTCGTTTGGGCTTCTCACTGCCGGGCGGGGCGCGGAACATCCCGACGTGAATGCACCGACTGGCCAGCGCCGCCGGCAATCCCGCGACACACGCCAGGGCCTTCGGGCCGAACACGTCAAACTCCACCGGCCGGAATGAATCCCCGACCGGCTCCAGTCGCGTGGCACGTCCGCCACGTCGATAACCACTCAGCAAGATCGACTTGATTTCCCCTACGTCGGGGGTGGATTCCCGCAGCCTCTCCGCTTCATCCAGCAGCAGAGTACCGCCGCGATCATGCAGGGTTCTGAACAGCGCCGGCGCCGTCATATTGCTGCTGGTGAGTGGTCGAAACACCAGCCGCCCCAGAACATCGAACATCCGAGTTTTGCCACTCCCCCACGGCCCGCCCATGAACAGGTAAGGCACGGCTGGGAAGGCGGGGTAGATGTAGCTCAACATCGTCCACAGGCTCACCGTGGCGATGATCCCGCGTGAATGCTCAGGGGGCAGGTCGATGAACCTCTCAACGGCCGCGCCGATCCTCTGATACACGTGCACAGGATCGGGCGATTCAGCCCCATCCGCCCATGCCTGTCGCGCTCGAGGATGCCAACCGGCCAGTGTGTTCGGCGAAGGCTCCGCCGGGTTGGGATGCACCCACAACCGGGCATCGCCGGACAGGTCGATGCAATGTGCCAGCGGTTGCACTTCCCGCCGGCCGTCGCCCCATCGAAGGCACAGACGCCATCGCCCCGCCGGCTTGCCGTCGTCGATGTAGCACTCAGGAACAGACAACCCGATCAAGTGCGGGGTAATGAACAGCTCCGGGCGCACAATGGCCTGAATGTCCAGACTCCCTTGTGGAGTGGCCCCGTGGGTCAGCTCGTCCAGCCGCTCCAGCAAGAGCGCGCCAACCTCCGCCTCAGCGCCATCGCAACCTGGACACTTGGCGACAGCACGCGAAAATCGTGTTCTACTGATCGCGCTGCCCAAGTCGATGGTGTCCGCGTGAATCAACTCCTTGCCCCGGCGGGCCTCAACCCGCCCCTTCATCCGGCCGTTGTTTTGGTGCACATCGGCGATGATGGTCATCTGCTGGTCGCTCATCGTGCACCTCCCCGGCGTGCGAGGGTGAATCGCGGCCTGTTGTGGACTTGCTCATTAAGCTGAGGGGGCGACACGTCGGGGGCGCTGGGGGGCGGGGATATCAGATTCACGATGATTCCCAGATCGCCCACAACACGCACGTGGACCGTGCCGGCAGAGTGTAAATCGTCCAACGCCCGCTCCGCCGTCGCTCGATTCACCCCGCGCTCCGAAAACTCCCGCCAGCGCGCGAAGTCCAGGTACATGCGTCCCCCGTGCCAGCGGAGCACGTCCAGGACAACATCCACCGCCGATCCCAGGAAGGGCGGAAACCTGGTTGCGTTCTCCGGCTGGGTGGGGTAGGATTTCGCGTTCAATCTTCTGCCCGCTGGCGGATCATACCGCCGCGGGTTTTTTCCTGGGTTAAGGTCGATCATCGCTGGCTCCCTTTTGGCCGCCACGCCGCCGCGCTCGGGCAGCCAGCTTCACACCATTGCCGCAATTCCACGACAAGAAATCTGCGCGATCGTCCAAGTTTCAGACCGCGTGGTCCCCATTTCCCGGCGCGCTGCATGGCGAACAGATGCGATTCACTGATGCCCAGCAACCTCGCCGCGCCGGCGATATCGACGGCCAGGGGTTCAGGGACGGCTTGGGTGGGGGTGTCAACGGGCATGCGCCACCTCCGCCTTCTCGCCGCTCTCGGCGGTCCGTTCCGCCAAGGCGCGCTCAACGGCCGGCGGATAAAACCGGATGGATCGCCCGATCTTTAAACACGGGATGCGCCCAGCCAGGGCCTCGCGTCTCAGCCAGAGCGCGGGAACGCCCATCGTCGCCGCGATCCGGGGCAGAGTGACGAAAACATGGTTGTCCATACCGGGATCATAAACCCGGTTTCATCGCCAGATTGCCCTGCGATAGATTGGTAACGCCACGTAACGCCACGTAACGCTGAGTAACGCGGAATGGAGCGCGGTTTAGTCGCTTTTTTTCTTGACAGCCCCCCATCGGCTCACGACATCGGCCTCGGCATACTCGTTTTTTCCGTTCGGCAGTTTCCGCTTTCTGATCTTGTGGCCGTCTGCAATGGCCTTGCGGATCGTCCTCCCATCCGCGGGGCCGTGCTCGTCATACCACTTGGACGTATGATACACGTCGGGCGTGCGATCCGCCGCCGGCTTCGGCGGGTCACCCCCAAGGCCGGTAGCCCCGGCAGCAGTGCGCCTCTGCAACCTCTGCGTTGTGCCTTCAATCAGGTGCCCTTTGAACCGATCGAACAGGACGGACTTCGGGAAAGCAATGATCTCCCGCAGCGCCGTGGTTGCGGCGGCGATATCGACGGCCAGCGCATATTCCGTCAGATCGTTCGCGATGCCGATGATGGTCTTCACGTGGGCTTTCATTTCGCGGGCTGCGCCAGCGCCGCCGCTGTTCTTGCCACATTCCAACCAGTCCAGCCGATAACAGGCATACGCGCCGTCAATCACGATCCGCCGGTCATCCTCCGGCAGTCTCAGCAGGTCCGCCGCGTTTTTCGCCTCCACGTAAGCAAGCCCGGGCTCGAACTCCAGCCAGGGGTCCAGCTTGTTCAGCACTCTGCCGGCGTAGTCGATCCGCTGCCCGAAATCCATCTTGCTCCAGCGGGATTCATCGAACTTTGCCAGGGCCTCCACCAGAGGCGCGATTCGCTCAATCGCTCGGTCGTGGTAGAGTGCCCAATCAACGATCCGAACTTCCTTGGATTGCAGCCCGTGGTAAAGACCGACGGTGAGCGCGGGCCGACAAAGGTCGATTCGCCTGCGGGCCTCCGTGCTGTCCGGTGGCATGTGCTCCCAGACGTAGAACTCGTCCTGCGAATCCCTCCCCCGCCGCAACAGGTAGCGGCATCGTTGCGCGCGATGGATCAGACTCCACAGCTCGCAGAACGCGGCCAAGGCGTCCTTAGAATCCCCCTGAAGCGCCTCCCGTGGGTACTTGTCGTCTGGGTACTTGTCGTCCATGATTCACCACCTTGTTGATCGGGTCGGCCCCTGTGCGTGCAGGGTGGTGACACTGCGCCGCACAGAAGCCCGTGGCCGGTTATAAGCCGGCAACCCGAAGTTCGATTCTACCTCATCTTCGTCGTCAGTTTCACCACCTGCACGATTGTCCGCCGCACGTCCGCAGGCAACGTCGGCCAAGCCGCCACAACCGCCGCAAGGTCGGGGTCGATGGGGGCAGCCTCCCCACCCCCACGGCCTATGCTGTTCGGCAGTTGTTTGGTGGTGGTGGCGGAGGTTGCCAGGGGTCGATTCTGCGCCCGAGGTGACACAGGGGGTGACACTTTTTTTGGGGCGTTTTCGTAAGTCGCGTTGGCGTCGGCGGTTGCTTGGGGGGTACACCGGTTTTCAAGACCGGCCCGTTCAGCCGCTCCGGCACTCCTCCGGGTGGACGCCACAAGTGTATCCGAAGCCTCCCGCGCAGTCAAAACCCTCGGTTTTTCGGGCACTTCCGCATGGTTCAGCCCGGTACCGGCATTCAGCACGTTCGCCGCGTTTACTCCACCGGACTCCACCAGACTCTTGCTAACTGGGCCGTCTAGTGACAAGCTGGGTGACAAGCGATTTGGCAAGCTGCCGCAATTAGACAACATGGCGTCATCCGTTCCCGTCGCCACCACCGTCTGCCGGACTGGGGCGGACAGGTCGGGCAGCACGTCCAGCGCCGCCGACAGGTTCCCGGCGTACAGGTGCGTGTGGCAGTCCATCGTCAAGGTAATCACCGAATGGCGATCCGTGTTCCCCTTCGCCGGCAGCGCCGTTTTCCAGTCGGCCAGGTGCTCCGCCAGCGGCTGACTCGCGGCGACCCTTGATCCCGACAGAATCCCCCACTGAGCCAGTTTGTCGCGGACAGTGGGAGGCATGGTTTCGATGTAGCGCGCCAGGTCCGG
>Ga0315284_10002093_pt1 | contig 28631 bp, 24 predicted proteins | sample YL17G09_16_MG_FD_203696 | JGI IMG/M metagenome (GOLD analysis project Ga0315284, IMG submission 203696) | Sediment microbial communities from Yellowstone Lake, YNP, Wyoming, USA - YL17G09_16 | ecosystem: Environmental > Aquatic > Freshwater > Lake > Sediment | place: USA: Wyoming | collected...
CAGCATCAACGACATATGAATTATCTTCAGTCACTTCCAGGTTATAGATTGGCTGTCCCGGCTGCTCCTCCAGTTCCACCTTTTTTACCTTGACAAGAAGGTATCCATTAGGCAGGATGTAGGCTCCTGCCGGCGAAGGCCCATTCAGCTCCGCCTGAATAGCCAGTCGTCGGGTATGTCCGGCCAGAGGCACGGCCTGAATGCTTCCGATGGACAGCGCGAAAATAGGCTGATCCCCGTGACCGTAACACCCATTGGATTCCTTGTTGTAACACAAGGACACGGATGACACCACATTGACTGAGGCCAACAGCCGTTGCAGGTCGAGGGCCAGCCCCCTGGACGCCGTACTACATTTCACCGCTCCGCCATACTTAGTGTCGGAAACGTTGATGTGCCCATCCCCATCCAGGTACGCCCCCAGAAAAGCCAGTCGCCATTCCCGAGACTGACGGAATATACGCGGATGAATGAATTTCTTGTGGGAATGCTGCCCGCACAACTCCAGGCACTGTTTGGCCAACTCCTGCCAACTGATTCCAATCCTGACCGCATGCTCCGAAATCGGCATGTCACTGATTGTGGGGGTATGCCCATTATCCCGCACCAGTTGCTCAATATGCTCGATGCACCTCTCGTCCTTCTCCTTATTCATTACCAGGACAATACCACTCAAAGCACCAAAATCCGTCCGTTCCTTATCGTACCGCTTGACAGGGCAACCTTCTGCCAAGTAATAGCCCAGCAGCGGCGCAAGATAATCAAGAAGCGGCTCCTCCCCCGCCTCCGGTTCCGCTGCCGTCGGAATATACAGGTAATCACCGGGACGAAGCGCTGAGGCGGGTACCCAATCCGGCGATTCTTCCCCCAGCCTCTTCAGGAACTCGTCCCGGTCGCACCCCTCCTGTTTCATCAGCTTATTCCGCCGATAATAAGGGGCTCGAACCTTCGCTACCCGTTCTCCGCGCACGCACAAAAACGGGTGTTCTTGCGTGCACCGCTGGGGCTCCGGTAGATTTTGTAAAGATAAACGAGCCTCCGCCCCGTCGTAAACCTGGGCAAAGGTCCGGGTTACTGCCCGAAACCTATTCTTGTGAGTCCAGACTGACTCCCCCTCGACAATGTCCTCAATATTCTTTCGCCCACAACTGGTCAGTACTTGCTGCCCGGCAAAGAAGCACCCGTAGCGCTCCGAGGCGCCGGCCGTGATGAGATGGACATAGGCATGGCCGGGCTTGCGCTCGAACGAACCCAGGTCGGAGTCGAACAGGGCGGCCCGCTTGCGCAGGGGCCCGCGGTCCAGCCCGCGCGAGAACGCGCCCACCAGCGCCGCCGTGGGCATGCCGAAGTCGAAGCCGTCGGGATGGATTATCTTCGGGATCATGGGGTGCCCCCCTTCCTCTTGCCGCCCGGGCCGCGCAGGGCCTTTAGGGCATAACCCTGTGCCTGCAACTGGGCCAATGCATGGCGGGCCGGGCCGGAAATCGCCGGATCCGCACTCTGCGCCTGCAGCAGGAGATCGTTGATGTCGTCCTCTGCCGCATCCTGCTGTTGCCGGGTGACCAGCCGCTCCGCGGCCAGCTGCACCTGTTCCTGATCAGTTAGCAGCGGCATGGCCAGCAAACCTTTTCTCCCCTTCTCTTCCCGCACCTTACGTTCCTCGGTTACGGCCCGTATAGCGGCGGCCAAACGGGTAGGCGCGGTTTTCTCCGCCAAGGCCTCGCCTTCCCGGACCACCCGGAGACCGCCGGCCAAACGGGTAGGCGCGGTTTTCTCCGCCAAAGTCTCGCCTTCCCCTGCCGCACGGATGCCGGCGGCCAAACGGGTAGGCGCGGTTTTCTCCGCCAAGGCCTCGCCTTCCCCTGCCGCACGGATGCCGGCGGCCAAACGGGTAGGCGCGGTGCCTTGGGCTATCCGCTCCTGCTCCGAAGCCTGCCGGATACCTTCGGCAACCGCCCCCAGGCCTTCCCTTTCCAGGGCAGCCCTGACAGTTACATCTTCCCTGGCCGTCCGTACGGCTTCCGCCGCCCGGCCATATCCCATTCCATCCAAAACCTTGCTCACCTCCGCCTTTTCCTCGGCGGACTGCAGTCCCTCGATGCCGGCAAGGGCAAGCCGGGTATTCTTGGTGCTCTTCGCAACCTGGAGCTTCTCCGCCAATTCCCGCTGCGCTTTCGCCGCCGGAATGTTTCGCGCGCCCAGTTCCCTCGCCAGCGTCTCTTCGGCAACGGCCTTGTCGACCCCTCTACGCACCCAGTCCGCGCCGTAATCCCTCTCCTTGTACTTCTTATAGTCCTCCAACGCACGCTCGCCAAGTCCCCCGACAGCCTTGCCGGCCGATTCGACGGCGGTGACCAGCTCAGGAGCCTTGACAGGCAGCGTCTCCAGCCGGCGCCGCAATTCGTCGACCCTTTCCTGCCCGGTGGGCAGAGGGGCGAGGACCGGCAATCCCTTGCGGGCCTCCAGGGCGGCCATGGTGCGCAGGTTCTTCTCGGCCATGGCCAGCTCGACCACCTCGGCGGGGTCCAGCAGCTGGCTCTGGGCCAATTGGCGCCGGACCATGCTCATCAGGGCCGGTCGCATCATAGGTTCCTGCAGCGACGGCGCCACGCTGACGACGTTGTTGTAGGCGGACCGGATGTTGTCGGAGGGATATTCCCGGATGAGGGGGGCGGAAGCCACCTCCACAAAATTCTGCTCGTTGGTCAGGCGCCGGCGCTTGGCCAGGAACTCGGGGGAGAGCAGCCGGGACATGTCGCGGGTCTTGCCCCCGTAGACGATGTCGCCCCACTGCTTGGCCTGCTCGCCGCTCTGGCGCAGCGCCTCCTGGATTCCAGCCGTGCCCGCGCCCAGGGTGCCGCCTATCGCGCCGCCGAGGATGTCTCCAAAGATTCCCTCGGTATCGGCTTGCTTAGAAAAAAAAAATGGGAGCTGGCCTCCTTGGCCAGCAGGGTGAGCTGGGCCTTGGCCGCCACCAGCTCGCGGGCCTTGGTGAGGGCCCTGTCGATGTGGGGGTATGGCGGGTCGAGCGGCAGGACCGCCCAGTTGGCCGTCTTGGTCATGGGCATCTCGCGACCGATCTTGGCCGCGATGACCTTCAGCATGTTGACGCCGTGCTCGTCAAACCGGTTGACGACGACGTGCGCCACCTTCTTCAGCTCGTGGGCCGGCATGTGGCGCATGGCCTCGGCGGCCTTCGCCAGGGACTCCTCAGCCTCCAGCCGCAGCTGGCCGACCAGGCTGCGCTGGCGGTCGAAGCGGTCGAGGGCGCCCATCCGCCGGTGCAAGGCGGTGCGATCGGATATCTCATTGGCGACCGGGGCCGACTCGGCGGCGGCCTTGGTCATCGCAGGGGCGGGAGCCGGGGACTCCAGGCCAAGCCCGGACCAGTCCTTGCGCGGAAATTGCATGGAAGCCTCCTTCGAAGCCTGCCGGAAGACGGATCCGACCACCTTGTCGGGATCGGCGCAATCAAAGGGCTCGGCCCGGTTGGCGGCAGTGCGGGTGGTCAGCACGTACACCGACTTGGACTTGTTGAACGCCTCGCAGGCCCTCTTGGTGAGCTCCGGGGTGAGGTCCAGCTCGCGGGCCACCTTGACAAAGGCGTCGTCAGGGGAGACGCCGCCGCGGGTCAGGGCTATGGCCTTCTCGATCCCGCGGAGCACCCGGCGCTCGTCTGCCGCTGTCAGCCGGTCGATCATTTGGTCAGGTCTCCATCAGCGTATTTGGGTATGGACTGGTCTAACTTCTCCAGCTTTTCCCGGTCCTCGCCGGCTTCCTTCATCCTCGTTCGCCGATTGAAGGTGATCAATTTCTCGGGCACTTCCCCTTCCGCAATCTTCTCCGCCAACTTTCCTAGGTCGTACAATTGCCCCTGCCACCCCTCGATGGTGCGCTGGTAGGCAGGCGCGGATATCTCTTTGGGCAATTTACTGCTAGAGTGAGCGAATTTCAAAGTATCCTTGGAATGCTGGTCCACGACATGCTCCGCCAGCCACTGCCTGTCCTTCTGCCCGTACTTGGTTCCGCGCAGGCAGTCGAGCACCAGCCTTTCCGTCCCGCCGAGGTATCCGATCACCTTCCACTGCAAGGCGGAAGCGCGCACTTCCTCCCTCGGTTCGGCGGCGGCCGGGACGAAGATGTGCCGCTCGACCCAGAAGGGGGAATCCATCCGGCCGCGGACGTCGAAAAAAAGCAGTTCGTACATCCGGAGCAGGAAGGGCGAGAGGGCGTAATGAATCTGGGCGCGGATGAACTCCGGGGTGGCCTTGGCGAGGATGGCGGCCTCGAGGGCATGCCGGGTGCAGCCCGGCGAGTTCTCCATGTACAGGTCGCGCAGGAAGGAAAAGCCAGGCATCAGCTCGCGGCAGGCGGAACCCTGCAGGACCGGGTCGTCCCACGTCTCCAGGTAGCGGCGGGCGAGCCTGACCGTCAGGTCCGGGGAGGCGGAGAAGTCGCGGTCGCCGGCCCTCTCCCGCTCGCGCTCATGCAACGCCCGGCGCCACCTCCAGTCGGGGGCGTCTTCCTGGGCGCTAGGTTGCAGCTGGGTGATCACACCGCCAAGTCCTCGGAGAGGTCGCCGGCCAGGGCCGCCACGGCCCGGTCGGTCGAGACGGTCTTCTTGCTGAGGTAGAGGATCAGGTCGCTCATCGACTGGAAGACGTCGCGCAGGCTGCGCTCGAGCTCGGCCATGTCCTCGTTGCCGTACTTCTCCTTGAACTCGTCGTTGTGCCAGTAGAAGAGGAACAGCAGCCGGCCGACGCGGTCCATGCCGCGCATCAGGTCGGGCAGGTAGTCGCCGATCAGGTCGGCCACCTGGGTGGTCATCGCCAGGTTGCGCAGCACCGAGACGTCCATGACCTCCTTGATGCCGGCGTCGGAGGCGCGCACCGCGGTGTCCATGTCCCGCAAGGCGCCCAGCGACATCTTCTGCTCCTCGTAGCTGAGCGGGGCGGCGGAGGCGCGGATGGAACCCTCCTGGGTCGGGATGTAGGGGTCGCCGGCGGTCTGGGCCAGCTTGATCAGATAGCGGATGGCATTCGGCCGGCGCGGCAGGCAGGCTTCCTTGACCATCTGCTTGGCGGTGGCGGCGGCGATGCCGAACCGCTTGGCCAGGCAGACGACCGCGGCGATCTTGCCCAACGGCCCCTCGGACAGGTTGTCCATGGTGACCGTGACCGCGCTGCCGTCGCTGTAGACCTTGAGGGGCTTAAGCCCGACCTTGTTGATCAGCTGCTCGACCAAGGTGTTGGGAGTGCCGAAGATATACTCCTTCTCCTCGCGGTCGGGCTCCATCGGGGTAAGGGCGCGGGTGCCCTCGGGCACGAACAGCGTGTCGCCGCCGATGAACAGCCGGCCGGGCTTGCCGGTGAAGGCCAGGAACTCGACGTCGCGCTTGGTGGTGGGCCGGCCGATGTGCATGCGCGCCCGGACCTTGCCGTCGAGCGTGCCCACCAACGGCCAGGCCAGGTTGATGTCGTAGCAGTTGCCCTGGTCGTCGACCAGCAGGTGGCGGGCCGACTTGGCATTGCGCAGGTACGGGTCGGCGGCCTTGCCCAGGGAACGCAGGATCTCGGTGTCCTCGGCCGGCTTCAGGTCCAGCTTCATGGCCTGGATCTTCGGCCTGCCGCCCAGGAACGAGCCCTTCTCGTCCAACGGCACCAGGCGGACGCTCGGCTCGATGCGGGTGCCCTCGTTGCCGCCGCGGTTGAGGAAGAGGACGTAGAAACGGTTGAATGACCCGTCGGCCATGAGCACATCGTGCAGGCCGGCGGCGGCCGGGCTGGTCAGCCGGCGATGGTCGACGTCGCCACGGAAGACCGTGGAGGTCTCCTTGCGATTGTCCACCAGGAACACGCCGTCGCGGATCAGGACTTCCTTCTCGGCGTCCGCCAGTTCGGCGGCGTCGGGAGTGGCCGGGGTGATGACCTTCAGCTCGGTCTGCCCGGAGGACGAACCCTTGGCAGCGGGGACCTCAACCGGAGCGGTGCCAACCTCGTCGGCATGCTTGGCCAGGCCGCGCAGGTCGTCGGGAGTGTAGTAGCGCAGGACGGCGTTGGCAAAGTCCGGCCGGTCCGCCAGGGCCTTGGTGAAAGCGGCGGCGGCCTGCTTGCCCAGTCTTGGAATCCATATCTTGAGATCGAAGGCGTCCTGGTCGAACGGGATGGACGCGCGCATGCTTTCCCAGGCATCGCGCCGCAGCAAGGCGGCGCCCTTCAGGAACGGGTCGCGCATGGTCAGGCTGACCGAGCCGGGCTTGCCCTGCATCAGGTCCTTCTCCTCGCGGGCCTCTCCCAGCTGCAACGGCCGGCGCCCCTTGAGGTAGTGGATCCAGTTCTCCTTGGCGGGCATGAACTGGGACAGGTCGGGCAGGAACATCAGGTCCAGGCCGCGCAGGCGACCGTTCAGGTAGAAGACCGGGATGTAGATCCACTGCTCGTTGACGTTGTAGACGGAGACGCCCACGCCACGGGTCTCGTCGTCGTCCTTGTCGATCAGCTGGAAGCCGACCTTGTGCGTGGCGAGCGACGGCGCTTCCTGCGCCAGCTGCGAGTCGGCCAGGCGACCGAGCTGCACCTCGAAATTGGACCCTGCCATGTCAGTCTCCGATGTTGACTAATGCCGGATAGTAAGATGTGCTGCGCCTCTCGCTGCTCGCCCCTCTCTCCGCCGCGTCCAGCAGGCCCTTCTCAAGGTTCTCGCCGCCGAGCCTGACAATCCAGTCCCTGTCTTCCCGCAGGTAATCCTGGGCCCGGGTCACCACCGGCTCGAAAGGCGGCGGCTCGGGATGCGCCAGGACCATGCCGATCCTGTTCTCGGTCAGCGCCCGGGCCACCTGCGGGGTCACCCGGGTTCCGACAGTGTAATGCAGGTACGGCTGTTCCAGGTATAAGTTACCGGCTGTGGACGGGGTTTTCAAGCCGGCCCCCTCCCGCGGCTTCCACTGAGAGGCCAGGGTATCGTATTCCACGACGTCCCCCAGCAGGCTGCCGCCATATCCCTTGGGATCGGTTATGCGCACGCGCGAAACGAAGTTGCGGGCCAGCAGTTCCAGGTTGCGCCGGCTGGTGCCGCTGTTGTTGCGGTCCAGGATCCGGCGCAGCTCCTCCAGGAAATACCGGCGGCCTTCGCCGATGCCCTTGTGGACAGCCAGTGCAGCTGGATTGGGCACGCCTTCGGTCAAGGCGTCGCCGGCTTCCACGCGGTCGCCCGGCTTGACGCGCACTTCCCGTTCCTCGGGGGCATGGTACCGGTGCCGGCCGACGAATATATAGCTGCCACCCTGAGGAGCAGGCTGGACCTTGGCCACCTGTCCGTCGGCGCCGGCCAGCACTGCTCCGCCGACGAACTCCTTGGGCACCTCCAGGAACTGGTTGATCTCGGGAAAGCCGTGCATGCCCGTGCGCTTGCCGCCGACCACGCCACCGGTGTGCTTGGAACCAAGGGCGGCCTGGGTGATGGCCTCGGCGATGGAGCGGGCCGCGTTGATGCCGACAGCCTCGCCCAGTTCCGGAAAATCTCCATGCTCGCGGATTCCAGTGCACCGGCGGCAGACTCCATCCGGGGCCCGGCAGCCCAGCGGGCTGCGCACCAGCACCTTCTGTCCGGTCAGCGCTGGCAGGTGCTGCTCGCGGATCACGGCGCCGGCCTTTAATTGTCCGACATCCCGCAGCAGCACGGACCCGACATTGTCGGGATCGGATCCATCCACCGCCAGGCCGGCGGCGGTCCCGCAGTCGTCCATCGTCACCACCGCGCGGTGGGCCACGTTGGTCAGCTGCTTGCCGAAGTACCCGACCTTGCCGGTGGCCAGCTGCGTGTCGGCGATGCCCTTGCGGGCCGACTTGGCCGCCACCCAGCAATCCAGGGGCGAGATGCCCTCGGCGTAGGAGCGCAAGCCGGGATAGGGCATCGTCCTGCCCAGGGAATCGGTCATCATCATGTCCCCGTACACCATCTGCCGGAGCATGACCTTGTTGCCGCGCACGCCGCTCTGCACCTGGCCGGCCATGGAATTGCCGGAGGCCAGCAACTTGTCGTATACCTCCGCGGTGGCCTTGTCGGTCGCCCCGGTACCCAGTTCCTCCAGCGCCTTGAGCTTGTCGGCCTCGCCCAGGTCGGGATCCTGCACGATGGCGGCGACCTTCGCCTGCAGGTCAGCCCGGTGCTTGCGCAGGACGGTCGGCAACCGCAGGTCCTCAAGGCTGATGCTGGCCTCGCGGCCGTAGGTGGCCGCCACCTCGCGGCCGACGTCGTTCATCCGCTGCAGGGTGTCGAGGTAAAGTTCAGGATTGCGATTGGCCAGCTCAGTGAAAAGCCTGCCGATGGCAGGGACGTCCAAGGGCCCCTCGGCCGCCCTCCGGTAGGCGGGCGGCAGGGCCTTCTTCACCATCTCCCTGCCTACCGTGGTGATCATTTGCCCCCAATGGCCTCTTCAGCCGCCTTGGCTCGCGCACTCTCCATCAACCCATGGGCAAAGAAAGACAAGACCAAGCCTATGCCTGCTCCAATCCCTCCACCTTTAACCCCGCCCTTCATCCGATATGCCCACTTCGGACCGGCAGCAGCCGCGGCGCGTGGAACCTTCCAGGATCCCTTGAGTCCCGCGGCCGCTCCAGCTGCTCCCACAGCGGCTGTTCCGGTGCCAAAACTCTTCCAACCGGCCGTGCCTGGCCAGGCCATCCAGCGGGAATCCCGATCAAGGCCGGCAATGGGCCCGTACTTGGTCATCTCATCCTTTATGGCAGCGTCATCCCGGGCCTTTGGCGTCCCGCCGGCCTGCGCGGCCAGGGCCCCGACGCCAGTGCCCAGAGCGCCTCCCACGAGTCCGCCGCCGATCATCCCGCCGGCGCGCCCGCCCTCTTCCGCCAGCAGGGCGCCGATGCCGCTGCCCCCCAGCACGCCGACCAGCCCGCCAAGGGCCAGCAGCTGCAGGGTGCGATCGTCAGGCGTTGCCGATTTGTGGATCATCAGGCATTCCTTCTGTCCTTCAAGGCTGCAATCAAGCCAACCAGCCGGCCCGCCCTGCGCCTGGAAGCCTGGACTGGCATTCCGGGGCCCGGCATCCCCGGGCCTGCCATGCCCGGTCCGGGAGTCGACTGCAGCATGCTCAGCACATCCGGCGGCATGCCGGCCGGCATCTGCGCAGTTCCGGCCGCAGGTTCCTCGGTGGCACCGACTTCACTGGCTGAAAGCGGACCGAACACGGCCGACAGGGTGGTCTCGATCTCCTCGAGCTTGTCCATGATCTGCGCATTGGTGACGCGCTTGGTCTCGGCCTCACCAGTCTTGCCCACCACTTCCTCGACGAGCGAACGCAGGTCGTCCATGCTCACCATCACCGGCTCGCCGCCAGGCGCAGGGGCCGGAGGCATCCCCATCATGGCCGGGTCCATCGGCATGCCGGGAGGCATCGCGCCGCCCATCATGGCCGGGTCCATCGGCATCGGCGGAGCACCGGGAGGCATCCCGCCGCCCATCATGGCCGGGTCCATCGGGGGCATGCCCGGAGGCATCCCAGGAGGCATCCCGCCACCCATCATGGCCGGGTCCACTGGCATCGGCGGGGCGCCAGGGGGCATCCCGCCAGGAGGCATGCCGCCGCCAGCGGCGGCAGCGGCCTGCGCCTCGGGGGTAAGAGGAACGAAGGCCTGCTTGCGCAGGTTGGCGCGGGCGGCTTGGATCAACATTCGGTCCAGCATGGCGGAACTCCTCACTTTGTCTAACGCGTTAGACTTTTCCCGAATATACCCTCAGCGTTGTCGCTTTTCCACTATCCTGATAGGAGTATCCACATCGATCAGCCCTTGCCGGTAGGCCTGCTCCGCCTCCGCAATGTTGGCAAATGGCTGGGAAGCGCCCTGGCCGGCGCGGGTGGCCAGGTACAAGCCTTGCGCATACTCCCGCATGGGCTTGTAGTGCGCGGTAAACTTGCGGGCGTCCAGCAAGTTCCGCTCGGGCATCATGTAGCGGGCCACGTCTTCGGCCGCCTTGCGGGTGACAGGCACGTGGAAGTTGACGGCGTCCCCGTCGAAGTCCATGTTGAAGGGCGTAACGATGGACGGGCTGACCTGCACCGTGCTGCCCTTGGTCAGCACCGGCCAGAAGCCCATGATCCCGAACTTGTGCAGCACGGGGGCGCGGGTCATCACCACCGGCCGCTCCTCCACGGACTTGCGCAGGATGGCGTAGGCCGCGGGATGCTTGTTGGCGGTCATCTTGACCGCATCGGTGGCCTTGTAGCCCTGGGCCACCAGGCCGCGCACCACGAAAGGCTCGTAGATGGACCAGGCCTGCGATTCGGGCAGGCCGATCTGGTTGAGCCTGAGCGCCGGGTTGGGCGTCACCGTGCCGCGGCCGACCATGTCGACCGACGTGCCGATGACGCGCCTCTGGTAACCGCCGAACTTCGGCGACCCCTTGCCGAACACCCAGCGCAACAGGCCCTCCACACCCTTCTGCTGCAACTTGACGTCGTCCGGGTCGGACAGGCCCACCACCGACGTCAGGCCGCGGTAGACCTGGGCCCGCGCATCGGCCTGCAGCTCGGGAGGCAGGGTCTGCTTGGCCTCCCGCAGGTCGTCGCGGGCCTCCAGGAGGGCCTTATATAGGTAATTGGAATCGGACACCAGGGGCGACTCCGCCCCCTCCACGCGCATCACTGCCCGGAACCGCGGCGGCAGCACCGGTATGCGATCGAACATGAAGTCGGCCGGCTGGCGTCCCTGCTCCTTCATCGACATCAGGGCGCGGTAGCGCTTGATGGCGGTATCGCGGCGGGTGCCGGTGGACCGGCCGAGCTCGGCCATGGAATACTTGATCTCCTGGTCCAGGTCGATCTTCTTCAGGGCGGCCTGCAGGGCCTCGCCGCCGGTCTTGCCCTCCAATGGCGTCCGGCCCTCGGCCACGGCGTCGAACTCCTTGCCGGTCATGCGCAGGATGCGGCGCAAACTGTTCTTCATGATGGGGTTGGGCACCGGCTCGTCCAGGGCGATGTAGCCCCACTGGTCACCGGCCGGCCCGAAGACATCGGGGCCGAACAGGCCACCCTCGATGGGCCGCCAGGTCTTCTCCTCGTAGGTGTCGGTGGACCGGACCTCGCGGCCCCCGGTCAGCTCGCGGGTTTCCTTGCCGGTCATGCCGAAGATGTCGATGCGGTCCTTCCGCTCGTGGACATTGATGCCGGCACCGCGCAGGTGCTCCAGGAATTTCCGGTGCACCAGCGGAGTGCGCGGCATGGTAGGGGTGCGGCCCAGCCGGAAATCGCGCCAGAAGTCGTCAGACGCCTGACCACGCACCAGCTTTGAGTCGCGCAGGAACTCCATGGCGTTGTGGGAGACAAGCGCCGATGTTTCTAGGGATCCAAGGCGTTTTGAACCTGAATAACCTCCGGCCGCCGGGGTATCCTCGACCGAATAGCCGCCGGTGCCGCGCCCGGACTCCTTGGACTCGGCGGTGTGCTTGAGCTTGTAGAAGTAGGAGACGCCGTTGAACACCTTGGGGATCTTCTTGCCGGTGGCCGGGTCGACCAGGTCGTCGGTGTCGGACAGGCGATGCCGCCGCAGGTCCGCCATGGTCCGCTCGACCATGTCCTCGCCAGAGAATGACGGCAGCTCAACCGGCTGGCCGGTCTGGGCGGCGATCTTGCCGTAGGCCGTCTCGATCATCTGGGCGGGATTTGTGCGGCTGACGACCCCCAGGGGCGACATCAGGATCTCGAAGGGCCGGCCCTTGGGATCGAGGGGCATCTGCCGGTCGGGAACGATCTCGGCGACAACGCCTTTGCTGGCCGCGCGATTACTGAGTTTGTCGGCCACCTGCATCGGAATGTTGGACCTGACCAGGATGCGGTGCTGGTCGCGGCCGGAGGCCACGTCGGTGACAATTCCGGGATACTCGTGGTCCCAGGTGACGGAAGCATCGGCTATGATGCGCCGGCCGGCGGTGCCGGGCTCCGGCTCGACTTCGCGCAGGGCCAGGATCATCGGGTCGCCCTTGTGGACCACCTGGCCCGGCCGCACCAGCCCGGCATCGTTGACCTTGGCCAGCTGCTCGCGGTCGTACCGACCGGGATGCCGGGCCAGGAACCGGGCCTTGCCCGCCTCCACGTTGCGCCGCCGGCCCAAGGTGACCTCGTCCATATTCTCGGAAGCCAGCTTCTGGGCCGCCGACTCGGAGATGACCACGGCGTCCTCGAAATTGTGGCCGCGCCACGACAGGTAGGCGGTGCGCAGGTTGGTGCCCAGCGCCAGGTTGCCTTCCTTGTCGGTATAGTTGCTGGAGGCCAGGACCTGGCCCTTGCCGAACTTGTCGCCGGCCTTCACCTCCGGCATGCTGCGCAGGTAACCCTTGCGGTTGGCCGGGAAATTGTCGTAGAGCCCGAGGGAGGCCCTTTCACCGTCGGCGTACTCCACCATGATCTTGTCGCGGCGCACCTGCTGGACGACGCCGGGCCTGTCGGCGAAGATGGCGCCCGCAAACCGGCCGGCGTCGGCCTCGGCCGACTTGCCGATGGCCGGAATGGCCGAGCGGACCAGCGGCGCCTCCCGGGCGACCAGGGGCAGGGCCTGGGTCGGGTACTTGCCGGCCATCAACAGGCGCATGCCCTTGACGCCGCCCTTGAGGGGAGCCAGATTGGAGACCAGGCTGAACATGCCGTCGGTGTCATCCAGGTAATAGTCCACCTTGTCCCGCGGGATGATCCTCACCCCAACCGGCCCGCCAGCCACCTGCACGAACTTGCCGGGGATGCCCGTGTGCTCGCCCAGGGCCACGTTGGCCCGGGCCGCGGTCCGGGAATCGATCCACTCGCGCTTGCCGTTGCGCGGGTTGAGCAGCTGGGTGTAGAGCAGGCCATCGCTACCCTTCATGGTGCGCTGGGCCAAGGCCATATCAAGTCCGATCCGGCTCGATTCCGGCCCTCGCGAAGGATCTATGAACCCCTGGAAGCTGTCCTGCACCAGGCGCATCGAATCAGTGACCTGCCGCTCGGAAGACACCCCGCCCTCGCCCAGCCGGCTGACGGTGGTGGCGGCCTCGATGGCTTCCAGGGGACTGGAGCCCTCGATGTAGCGGGCCAGCCCGGACATGCCGAAGACGTTGTCGACGTGCGGATTCAAGGCGCCGGAGGGCATCCAATCGAGGTTGCCCTTGCGGGTGGCCTTCCACAACAATTGCCGGCCCACCTGGCCGCCATCCCGCAGGACGCGTTCGGCAAACAGCTCGGCCGGCCCGTAGACCCGCTGGAACTCCAGGCTGTCCCGATTGTCCTCGGGGTCTGTCCCATGAGACACCCTCAGCACCTTGGCCGAGGAATCCAGGATCATCTGCGGGGTGACATGGTCGTACTTCTGGCCCAGGGTGCGCAACGTGGAGTCCGGATCAAGCTGCCGGGCCTCGAAGGAGGCCTTCAGCTCCTCCCCGTGCCGGTAATCCTCCTCGGTGGGAAAGAAATCCTGGGTGGCCGATTCCTTGTCAAGCCCCTCCGGCTCATCCTCCACGATCTCCGCCCCCTCCGCCTCCGCCGGTCCTGGCGCCGGGCGCCATTTCGTCGCCGAGAACTTCTTGTTGGCTGTCAGCAGGTCCTGGCCCCAGACTTGCCCGATGGCGTCGTCCGCCATGCCCATCGCCCGCAGCATAGGGTAGAGGCGAGTGGCATGCTTGCCCTCGCGCAAGGAAAAGATCCCGTTCTCCGGATTGAGTTCGATGCGGAAGGCCTGGCCGGTGCCTTGCTGGACGTTGACATGGACCTCGCCGTGGCCACCGGGCTTCATCCTGGCGTAGGCCCCGGGCACCAGCCGCATGACGTTGGACACAGTCATTTCATGGCCATTGCGGACGAAGGTCCCTCGGCCAGTCAGGTAGGGGACATTGACGACGGTCACCCGGCCAGTCTGGGCCACGGGCTTGCCGGTCACCTTGTCGGCGAGCGCCCAGCGGCCGCGCAGCCGGCAGCCCAGGCTGCGGCCCTCGAGCAGCGCCTTCTTCTGCTCGGCCAGGGAGTAGTCCCGGGAGCCGTCGTAGCGCAGCTCCGATAGCCCGAGGCTGTAGCGCTCGTTCTCGACGGGAAAGCGCCGGTGCACGGCATCCTCGACGTTCTTCAGCAGGGCCTCCCTGATCGCCCCGAAGTCGTGGATGTCATACTTTGCCGGCTTGCCCTGCAGCTCGGTGAGGAACTCAGTGCTCATATCAACGCCATCGTACGGTCCCGTGGATCGCGGGGAATGCCGGCGGCGGGCAGCGCCACCGGCGCGGACTCGATCTGGTGCACCGGCGCGGCTTCCATCTGCTGCATCGGAGCAGCTGCCGGCAGCAATCCCGCCAGGGGCTGGTCGGCCAGGCCGATCGACGTCGGCACCAGCCGGCTGCGCCGCCGGCCAGGCACGACGCCCTTCAGATGCAGGTCCAGGCGCCGGCGCACCTCGGGCGGCAGCGGCTGGATCTCCAGCGGCGTGGTGACCCGCTCTTCCTGTTCAAGCTGTCGCAGCACCTCGTCCAGCTGCTTGGCTTCCAGGCGAGCCGGATCGGCCGTGTCGAAATAGCGCTTGGCCAACACCGCTGAACTGGCGGCGGTGCTGATGGCGGCCAGGCCGATCAGGGCCCGTAAAGTGTCGAAAAGCGGTTGGTCCTTCTGCCGCGGAACAGCCGGGACGGGTGGATCCGCCGCCTGCTTGGCCAGCTCCTCCTCGGGTTCCGGCAATGCGCCCGGATCCATCCCGCGGGCCCGCATCAACCGCTCATAGCTGATCCGGTCGAGCTGATCCTTGAGGTTCAGCAGTTCGCCGGAGGTGCGCCGCACCTCGCGGTTCTCCAGCAACTGGTCGATCGTCTTGTAGCCGAGGTAGGTCCCGCCGGCCAGGAACGCGAGCGGCACGACCGCCCGCAGCCATGGACTCAGGTCCTCCTGCTTCCACCTCTTCTTGCCTTCGTTTTCCGCAGACTTGGGCAGGCCGATCTCCATTTCGGCCTTCTCCTCGGCCAGGTTGCCCACTATGGGGTCGGGCGAGAACACCGGGGTGCCGGCTTCCACGGAGACGGCCAGCGCCTTTTGCCGCTTCCGGCGCTCGGACTGGCGCTCGGAGATGTTAACGGACAATCTGATCATGGCGGCCAGGGCCGCCCAGGTGCCGCCAACGGCCAGCGCATGGACCATGAGCGGATCGAACCGCTGGTTGCCGGTGAGCCAGAACGGAGGATTCTGGCGTTCGGCGGCCGTCGGGGCGAACACCTGGCGCGGCAGCCAGTATTCCCCCGGGCCGATCGCGGCCAGCGGATCGAGCATGGTGCGCAGCACCCGCCCGGGCGAGGCCTCCTCGGTTACCGTTGCCGCCGTCTTCCTCATGGCTTCTTCTCCTCGGCCGGACTGAACCACTGCTCGATCCAGCGCACCAGCACGACCCACTGCTGCCGCTCGGGGACGTACATCCGCTCCTCGAACGACATCTGGGCGCGGCCGTCGTTGACTTCCTGGCAGATCTTCTCGTATTCCTGCAATCCTTCGGGCGAACCCAGATCCAGCCGGCAGATGTGCACCCGCTGGTTGAACTTGAGCACCTGGGCTATGTCGTCCGTGTCCTTCAGGTGGATGACCGGGCCCCGGTAGGGCAGGCCCTCGAACGTCCCCTCGATGGTCTTGAGCTTGGTCCGGGATTGGTCAGTCGTCTTGTATTCGTCAGCCATTTTTCACCTCAGATCCTTACCGGCCTGGGTTGCTTGGCAGGCGCCTTTACCGCCTCGTCCTGCCGGGCAATGTCGAGCGAGCGCTGCTGCCTGTACAGGTTTCTTTCCATCTGGGAAGCCAGGGACTGGTCCTGCTTGAGCTTCAGGTCCTGCCGGGTGGGGGAGGTCAGCTTGGAAGCCAGGAACCCGCCGCCAGCGCCAAGCAGGGCGCTGAGCGACATCAGGGCCATGAAGCCCTGGGTGGTGAGGTCGGCACCGCCGCGAAAGAAATCCACTAGTTCGCCAAGGAAGGCCCGCTTGCCCAAGGCCGCCTCCTTGCCCATGTAACGGCAGAATTCGGCATATTCCCGCTTTTCCATCAGAATACTCCCGTGTTCTTGAGGATCCCGGCCAGTGCGCCGGTCCAGGAAAGTGTCTGGACGACCGGAGGCGGAGCGCCGAAGACGGTGCCCAGGGTCTTGCCGGCCACATAGCCGGCCGCGCCACCAAATCCGGCCCGCACTGCCCCGCGCGCCAGGTCCTGCTCGCTGACCAGGCCGGTCTTGCCCTCGTCGGCGTTCTGGAAGGGCAGGGCGGCGGTGATCTTGGTCCTGCCGTCCATGAACTGGTCGTTCCAGATGATGTCGAGGGAATGCTTGACGGGCACCCCCGGATGACCGGACAGGGCGTTCAGTTCGGACGGCATGCGCATGCCCTCGGCTCCGGCCTTGGCCATGCGCGCATTCTCGGAAGCCACGCGAACATCGGCAGGAGTCGTCTTGTACCGTGCGGCGGTGCCGGGCTCCAGCTTCGGGGACCAGGTCAGCAGGCTGGGCAGGCCGCCATGCTCTGGATTGACGCTGCGGGGAACGTAGTTGTGGGCCAGCGACAGGCCACCGGCCATCATCGCCAGGGCACCGGCCAGCCGGCCGCGCATGACCGGGATCTCGCTCTCGGCCATGGCCAGGTCCTGCTCGATCTGTTCGGGAGTATGGCCCATGGCCTTGCCGCGGATCTGGATGATGCCGCGCGCCAAGGGCCGGGCGAACAGGTAGGAAGGCACGCCGACCATGGCCGCGGTGGCCAGGGCCGAGCCGATCGGATTGACGGTCGCGGTCCGCCAGGCACGGGCCAGCGACGCCGGCTCGAAGTCCCGGACCGACCAGGCCGCAAACTTGGTCATCTCGCTCATCGGCCCCTCCAGCCTTCCGTCCAGTTCCAGGCGCCGATCGGAGCCTGCTGTGGATAGCCTGGCTGGCCGGACGCCATGCCGGGCTGCTGGCCCTGCCGTGATCGCATGCCCCAAAGGGCAGCACCCAGCAGACCAAGGCCACCGACTGCAAACCCGGCCGGCACAGCCCAGTTTTTATTGCGCCCCCACCATTCGCCCAGGGCCTGCTTGCCCTGTTGCGCAACCTGCTTCTGCGCACCCAGCATCTGCGGAGCGCCTTCTTGCACTGCGCTCCAGCCGGAGCCATAAGGTGTTCCCTGCAGCCGCTGCTTGGCCTGCACGATCTGGTTGTAGTCGGCCTCGGTCATGCGCCCTGTCCGCACCATCTTCTGCAGCGCCGCCTCGGGCAGATTCAGGGTATACGCCCCGCGCCCCATTTCTCCCGCCCGCCGGTACATGCCGGGAGCAGCGGTCAAGCCGGGTTCCTGGCCAGCAGTGACCTTCTCGCGCATGGCGCGCGCCATCTCCTGCGCGTAGCGTTTCGCATCCGGCGGCTGGTACCACTCAACCTCCCCGGTCTGCGGATTCTTGATCTTAGGCGACAACCAACCGGACTGCTCCAGCTTATACCTCGCCTGTTCCCGCCAACTGGGTTGGGGAGGCGGAACGAAGGCGACATCCTTGGCCAAGCCGACGGCGGCAGTTGGATCGATAAGGCCTCCGCGCCCAATCTGGGCCTCCTTGGCCATGTATCCCACGAAGCTGCGCATCCCCGAGTCCATGCCGGCATCTCCTGCAATCGAATCAATATATCACCGGGGCAATCCCTCCGCCAGGTCATCCCTGCCCCGTCTGGGCCTGCGTCTTGGCCTGGGCCAGGGCGTCGGACTGGATGCCCTGCTCGATGTTGGTCAAGGTCTGCGAGACCTGGGCGTGCAGGGTCGGATTCTGCTTCTTGAGATCGGTGAGGGTCTTGCGCCGGGTGCCCGGATCCATGCTCATGATCTGGTAGGCCAGCTGCTCGGACTGTGCCAGGAGCTCATCCACCGACGGGCTGCCGCCCATGGCGGGAGCCTGCCCGGCAGGGGCGGGTCCGGCCGGCGCCGGCATGGCCCCGGCAGTGGGCGGGGCTCCGCCCGCGGGAGCTGCGGCCCCCGGAGGCAAGCCCATGTTCGGGGCGTAGGCCTGGGGCGGGATGGGCGCCATCTGCTCGGACAGCATGCCGACCCGCTCCTGCTTCTTGGCCTCCTCGGCCAGCCGCTCGTTCATCACCCGGTCCTCCTCCAGGATCTGCTCGCGCTCCTGGTCCAGGTCCAGGTTGAAGGCGCGCAGGGCCGTGCGCTGGCTGATCACCTTGGCCGAGGCCAGGTTCAGCTTGACCTGCTTGCCCATCTCGTCCTCGACGATGCTGGTGCGCTCCAGCTTGCCCATGATGTTGCCTTCCCAGCCCATGACCCGGCCGGTCTGGTCCAGGAACCAGTTGAGCCAGTCGTCCAGGATGGTGGTGTAGTGGGTCCAGGTCTTCTCGAACATGCGCAGGCTGATCGGCGGGCCGCCGTGCAGGGAGATGCTGGTGCGGTAGAACTCCTGGGGCACGCCCATGCTGGTCAGCAGGTTGTCGGTGGCGCGGTCGATCAGCTCGACCGGCACCAGGCTCTTGGCCTCGCCGCCGAGGGCCTGGTACTGCAGCGGGAAGGGCAGGGTGTGCCAGGTGGTCGGGTCCTGCCGGTGCTCCCGGATCATCCGCCGGACGGTGCCCATGAAGTTGCCCATGTTGTTGGCCAGCATCGGGTCGGTCTTCAGGTTGCCGCCGGTCGGCGGGGAGAGCAGCCGGAACGGTATGATGTAGTCCATGGCGATGGCCTCGTTGAACCGCTCCAGGATCTGCAGGTGCACGACCTGGCTGAAGTTGCTCATGAAGAGCGGCAGGCCCCAGCCCTTCAGCTGGGGCAGCAGGTTGGCGGCCGTGTTGCAGCGCAGGTGATAAAAGGTGTCGCGGTTGAAGAGGAAGGGCTGGTTGTCGCGGGTGGCCTCGATCAGCTCCCAGGGCATGGACTGCAGGTAGACCTGGTTGCCCTTCTCGATCTCGGCGCGCATGTCGCCCGGGACCTCGAAGAAATGGTTGGTGCGCCCGGTGATCGAGCAATGCTGGATGGAGATGTTCTTCGGCGCCCAGCGGATGACCTGCAGCGGGTTCTGCCGGCTGATCGCGGACGTGGCGTCGATGCGCATGAACTCCACCCGCTTGGAGCCGCAGGCCGGGCAGTCACCGACGAACCGGTACTTCTTCCACCAGTAGTCCTTCTCGACCTGCAGGCTCTCCAGCGGCCGGGAGTGCTTGCACTTCGGGCAGACCAGCGACCTGGTGAACGGCACCGACACGCTGGTGAAGGAGTTGCCGTAGGCTATGACCTCGTCGCCGACCTGGGCCAGGATGTCCAGGATGTTCATCTGGTCGGTCAGGAAGGTGCGGTACTTCTTGCGGGTGCTGTTGGGCAGCTCGTCGCCGTACAGCTCGATGCCGTTCAGGAAGTAGCGCACGCACTTCTTGATGGCCTGGGTGTAGAGCCCGTTGCGCAGCCAGAGCCGGTCGGACCAGCGCAGCACCTCGTCCATCGTCGTCGGATAGATGATGTTCGAGAAGCTGAGGAACGGGTCCGGAAAGTCGACGATGCGGGCGTTAAGCGGGGTGTACCTTGTGGTGTACATCGGGTTCCTTCCACAATTTTGCCAGCTCGCCGCCGGCATGCAGGCCTATGCCACCGTCCTCCTCGGCCCTCTTTTCGAGGGCGTGGCCGGCGCAGGTAGGCGGGTCGGAGTCCTCCATGGCCGGCTGCGAACAGCCCGCCACAGAACAGACGATCCGATTGGAACCCAGTTTTTCCACGTTCACCGCCTCATGCAAGACATGGCCTTGTCTGAATATAACCGTGCCAGGGCCCCGCGTCAATCGTCGGCGGCCACCAACACGAACGCCCGCAGGCCCCCGCCAAGCGGAAAACCCAGTCCGAGGTTGACGACCTGGCGCTGGATGCGGGCCCCGGCCGGCCCGGGCCACTCCAGGTCCAGCACCGAATTCTGGTCCACCGGCGGAATGTAGCTGTAGGGGGAAGCCCCGTCCTGCAGCAGCGCCACGCAGCCGTCGCCGGCCACCACCGAGGAGAAGGGGGCCGAAATCTCGCCGAAAGGCCCGCGGAACCGGACCACAATCTGGTCGCCGGCGTCGGCCAGCGGGACGGCCTTGGCCGCCACCGGCCGGTCCAGCCTGGCCATGAGAGCCTCCACCTTGCCAGCCAGCTGCCCAAGCAGGTCCTTGCCGTCAACCGGGCGTTCCGGCTGCTCGGAACCCGGCAGCGGATCGGGCGGGGGAATCCCCGCCGGTTCCGATGCGACAGGCCGGGGCTCCTCGCCCAGGCCGGTGATCATGCGCTCGGTGACATGGCCCTTCGCGTCGAAGGTGCGCTGGACGATCGGCGGGTAGGGCGAGTTCAGGCCCTGGATGCCGCCGGTCGGGCTGCACCGCGGCAAGATCGTGCGCATGCCGTTGCCCTCGTCGACGTAAACACCGGCCGGGGTCTCAACCGCCGGCACCAGGGGCGGGCTTTTCTGGTCCATCTGGCGTCCTCCTCGCTATGTCCTCCGCCACCCCGGCCAGGACCTTGTCCCGGCGCTCGGGGTCATGCGTCACCTGAATGCCGATCGAACGGGCCACCAGCCCCTTCTGCAGGGCTATCGTCTCGCTTGGATCGATGGCCTCCTCGTCCGCGTCGCTTTCGCGCCGGCCCTCTCCCATCGTGCAGATGCGCCGCAGGATGGCGCCGCGGCCGATGCGCTGTTCCTTCTTGCGGTAAACCGTCAAATCCGATAAATTAACCAAAAATATGCCAAGCCTGTCCTTAAGGTCGTCACACGTCACATCGATAGGGGAGACCAAGGCAAGAGGGACGCGGACCAAGAACGAATCCGGCGCTTCCTCGCTCAGGTCCGGATCCAGCGGCTTGCCGCTATCCCGGTCCAGCGGTTCCACGTGCAGGACATGCTCGACCTTGTCGGCTCCGACAAAGAGCCGCATGCCGGGCATGCCCCCGGGTCGGACCAGTTCGCGGCCCGTGTTCCGCAGGCCGCATCGATCGGGCGGCACCCAATGGCCATGGCATTGCGTCATCGCCGGCCCTCCCCCTCGACAAGGTCCAATATCCGAGGCAACGCCGCCAACACTGCGCTCATCAGGTCCTCCTGGGTGCCGCTGTTGTCCACCTGTATGTCCACCAGATCATCCGATATGCCACCTTCGGTGGCATGCGCCTGCGCAGCCGCCGGCGCCTCATATCCGGGCCGGGTCACCTTGACCAGCACGCCGCCGGAATCCTTCACCATCTGGACCTCGTCCCGGGTGCGGATGTCGGGAATGAGCAAATGCCGGTCGGCATGCTCGAGCATCTTGCGGCCGGCCAGCTTGATCCACACCCGCCGGTCCAGGCGCTCCCGGAACAGCTCGGTGCCGACCAGCTGCATGAAGCGGCGCGGGGTCATGTCCCAGAACGGATCCACCTGCTCCTTGAGGGCGTGGTCGCCCAGCTGCAGGTCGGTGAAGCCGAAGACATCGCGGGCGATGCGCCGGATGGGATCGGCGATGGCGTAGCGGTGGAACTTGCCGGGCGCCAGTTCCATCAGCATGTCGGCCACGGTGTCCTTACCGGCGCCGATGCGGCCGCATATCCCGACCGCGGCCAGGCCCTTCTGGTCAGCCATGTGTCCTCCTCGGTATGAGGTAAGGTATGGCGGCATGGCGGACTGTCAAGGCCTTCCATATAAAATATTTTCAACGGGAACGGTCCGCATGCTCCAGCTGGCCGGCCTCCTCGGCCATCTCGGCCTCGCCCTCAAGGAACCGGCGAGCGAGGACCTTGGCGACCAGATAGCGGAACAGGCCCATCCGATGCCGCTGCTCGGCATGCTTCAGCTCGTGGCAATAGGTGCCGATCATGGCCTCCTCGCCCACCAGGACCTCCAGGTGGCGAGGTATCACTATCCGATTGGAAAGGGCCCGGTAGGAGGCGCACAGGCCATGCCGTTGTCCCCAGTCATCCCTCCAACCAACCAGCCACGCCCACCGCACCTCGTCAGGAGAATACGAAGGCTCGGCCCCGACCAACAGGGCCTCAATCCTGGTCACATCGACGGTTGTCACGGGGACGGTGGAGACGGACATGTCCACCAGGATAGTTGTAGCAGCCACCATGACTACTACAACAAACAGGGCCCATTTGTGGCGCCACCAATGCATTTAGCCTCGCGGGTCAGTCCAGGCCGCCAGCTGCGCATAGGTCATCTCGGCCAGGGCGTCCTTCAGGGTCCACCCGCCGCGGATGAGGGTGTCGGCGGTGCCGAAGCCGGTGCCGATGAAGGCGGTGTGCTCGTTGCGACTGCTGAAGGTGATGTAGTCGTCCCCGACGCCCTTGACGGTGTGCGGGTAGGTCGAGTTCAGCAGGTAGTCGAACATGTAGCTGTTCTGGTGCTCCAGGTCGAGCTTGAAGTGCATGTCCTGGTAGGTGAAGCCGATGGCGATCAGCTCGTCGGTGCGGGTGTCGATGCGGTCGCGGACCTTCTGCGCCAGGCTCAGCTTGGTGCTCGAGGCGTCGTCCACCCAGGCATCGTACTCGGCCTGGTGCGCGGCGACGTAGGCGGCGTGCTCCGCCTCGGTCATGGCGGTGAAGCCCTCGGGGACCACCAGGGTGTCCGGGCCGTTGATGGTTACAGCCGGCCAGGTGCCAGGAACACCCTCGGGATTCTCCACCTGGCTGTAGAACTTGACCGCGTATTTCATGTTAGTTCAGCTCCCATAGCACACCCATCGATCCGATGCGCACAGACACGGAGTTGGTGGTTTCTGACTTGAACCTCAAAGCAAAGGTGCCGGCAGTAGCACCAGTTACCAGGGTTCCCCAAGTTGTTGCGATGAGGTCGGTGTTAGCATCACCAACGTTGGCCGACACATCTCCGGCATCATATCCAACAAGACTCTGGCACATGTCATAACCGGTATTGACCGTGAAATTGCGGCCGGTGATGAACCAGCGCAGAACCTTGCCGGTGCCAATAGTAGGCCCATTGACCGCAAATCCGATACCAGAGGAAACGTTGGTGGATTGATATACGATCTCGAACCTGAAATAATAGGTTGTGTTGGCAAGAACCGAGAACGACAACCCAGTGGCATCAATATAACCAGTAGTGGCATTGCTGGTATTGGCAGTGGCCTTCACAACATAGGTATTGCGGTAATTGCCAGGAGCAAAGAGGATGCCATCCTTGTTTACAAGATATGGCCGGTCGGCATAGGCGAACTGCGAGACGTATCCCGTCGGAGCCGCCGCCAGCGCCAGGGCCTTGGCGGTGTTGGTATCCTGGTTCTGGAGGTTGAACCTCCCCACGGAGTCCACGTACAGGCTCGGGTTGAAGTCCAGGGGGGCGGAGTACACCGCAAGGCGCCTGTCGCCGTGCCTGGTGACATTGAGCAGCTGCGCCGGGGTGGAAGGCGCAGTGGAAGTGCGGAACCTGATCCAGTAGAGCTCGTAGCCCTCCTCGGAGATGTTCGGCGGGTACCGCTTGACCCAGCCGGTCATGGTGCCCTTCTCCCATCGGACCGTTCCGGACTTGCCCAGGGACGTGTTAGCGCCGCCGGTCAAGGTGCCGTCCATGAACTTGTGGGCGCCGGCAGTCAGGGTGGTCCACGCCTCGCCGTTCCAGAACTCGGCGACCATGGTGAGGTTCACCCCGGCAACGGCAAGATTGAACCTGCAGGAATTGAACCGACTCGCCGACCCAACGTACAAGGCGCCGGTGGTGCTGGCCGAGAAGGGCTGAACGATGGCCCCCGCCGTGCTGTTGGCGTCGGCGGTCACATCGGTGTAGGTGGGGGAGCCGGAGGTGTAGTCGGCAGTCTTCAGAACCTCGATCCAACGCGCCGGGAAGACGCTAAGGGATCCATCCGGCAATTGGGCCGTGGCCTGGAGGCGCCAGTAGTCCGCCAAGGTATGCCCGGTGGTGGCGCCAAAGGCAACCGTGACGCCGTACTCAATGTCCACGGCGGTCAATGAGCAGTTGATGGCCGCTGACAGGCTGCCCCAGGTAGAGCCGCCATCCTCGGAGGCCCGCCACTTGAACTGGTTGGGAGTGCCGGTGCCGGTGATGGAGATCTCGTAGACCCTGTTGGTCGACTGCGTATAGATTCCCCCGACCGACAGGTCATCGAGCCCGGTGCCGGTGAACATAGCATGGTAGTCCAGCCAGTTCGTGGGCTTGTTGACGCCGATCCGCCCGCCAGTAGATATGGCCATGACGTCGTTCTGGTCCTGCTCGCTCCAGAACGGATACAGGAATTCGCCACCCTCGTCGCGGAACGTGTACTGCTGCCAGTACAGCACGCCTTCGCGGGAGTGAAAAAACGCCGTGTCGGCTCCGGCAACCTCGGCGGAACTGATGAGGCCGTTGTCCTGGATGTTGAGGCCGGTCTCGGACTCGGTGGTGTCGGTGCCGAGCTGTTCGACCAGCCTATCGAACTGGCTGCGGGAATTGTCATAAGCAGGAGGCACGTACTCCGGCACCGCGATGATGGCGCTCCACAGCGGCTTGGTCCGGCCGTCGTTCCAGGTGATGGCGTTGTAGGCCGACTCGGTGTTGGCGGTCAGGGACCCGCTGTACAAGGCAGCCGGGAGCAGCTGGTCCAACGCATATGCGACATCCAACATGGGTTAGACCCCCTTAACTTTCTTTCCAAAACACGGCATCGGTATAGATCTCGGTCGTAATGTTGGCGGCGTATCCGAAGCCGGTGTCGGCGCGGGTGGTGATGCACCAGTGCCTGACCTCGAGCGCGGAGGACGCGGTCAGCGTAAACCTTCCCCTTATCCACGACGAAGTCTGGACTAGGTTGGTGCTGGTGGATTCGGATGTTCCGATCACGAGCACCGCCGCCCCGGTGACGTTATACAGGCGAGCCTGGTGCTGGTCGACATTGTGGCCGGGAACCTTGATCTCGCACCAGTAGGTGCCGGCCGGCAGGGTGACCTGGTTGGCCGCCAGGCTGGCCCCGCCAATGGTGTTGGTCTTGGAGGTGTTGAGGTCGCGGGTGCGCCAGGCGCCCGAGGTGAACGTGCCACCGTCGGTGTTCTGGGCCTTCTCGTCCCGCACGTGCAGGATGGCGGCATGGGCAGGAGTCCAGACGGGAGCGGTATCGGTGTTGTCCAGGCACAACCATACCCGGGCCGTGCTGGAATCGACAGCGTGATCGCCCACCCGGACCCCATCCGTGGTGTCGATGGTGGGAGTGTTCCCGCCAAAATTCGCCACCCACTTGCGCGGAGCGATGGTCTTGAGTTCAGTTGTGGCCATGCCGAGATCTCCCGATGCCTATTAAGATAGATCGTTGACGACATAAATGCCATCGTTGACCACCCAGATGGTCTCGTCCACCACCCCGTAGTTGTCCAGGATGCTGCTGGAGGAGCTACTGGTCAAGCCCAGGCTGGAGCTGCTCGAGCTGCTGGACGAACTGCTGGTCAAGCCCAGGCTGGAGCTGCTCGAGCTGCTGGTCAAGTCCAGGCTGGAGCTGGACGAACTACTGGTCAGGCCCAGGCTGGAGCTGCTGGAGGAGCTGGTGATTATCCCCAGGCTGGAACTGCTGGAGGAACTGGTACCTGCCCCCAAACTGGAACTGCTGGAGGAACTGGTAATTATTCCAAGACTCGAGGAAGAGGAGGACGATGTACTCGCACTCGATTGGCTAGTCGAACTGGTGCTGGACAAGGAGCTTCGGCTGGTGCTGGAGGCGCTGCTCAAGCTGGATTGGCTGGTCGAGGAGGCGCTGCTCAACGACGACTGGCTGGTGCTGCTGGTACTGCTCAGGCTGGACTGGCTGGTCGAGGAGGTGCTGCTCAGCGACGACTGGCTGGTGCTGGACAGCGATGATTGACTGGTCGAACTGGAACTCGACAGGCTGGACGGACTGGTGCTGGAGGCGCTGCTCAACGAAGACTGACTAGTGCTGGACAGGGAACTCTGGCTGGTCGAGGAGGTGCTGGACAACGAGGACTGACTGGTTGAGGAGGCGCTACTCAGCGACGACTGGCTGGTTGAGCTGGTGCTGCTCAACGAGGATTGGCTGGTGCTGCTAGCGCTAGACAGCGAGGACTGACTGGTACTGCTCAACGAGGACTGGCTAGTAGATGAGGTGCTGCTCAGCGACGACTGGCTGGTAGAACTGGCGCTGGACAGGGAACTCTGGCTGGTCGAGGAGGTGCTGGACTCGCTCGACTCGCTCGACTGGCTGGTGCTACTGGCGCTGCTCAGTGACGACCGGCTGGTCGAGGAAATACTGGACTTGCTCGACTGACTGGTCGAGGAAATACTGGACTTGCTCGACTGACTGGTCGAGGAGGCGCTGCTCAGGCTGGACTGGCTGGTCGAGGAGGTGCTCGACAAAGAGGACTGGCTGGTGCTGGAAGGGCTGCTCAGCGAAGATTGGCTGGTGCTGGACAGGGAACTCTGGCTGGTGCCGGAGGCACTTGAACTGCTCGAGGATGAACTACGACTAGTACTGCTTTGGCTGGTACTACTTTGACTGGTGCTTGAGGAAGTCGAGGCGCTGGACAGGGAACTCTGGCTGGTGCTGGAGGCACTACTCAGGCTGGACTGGCTGGTGCTGCTGGTGCTGGACAGCGAGGATTGGCTGGTCGAACTGGCGCTGCTCAACGAACTTTGGCTAGTGGAGGAGGCGCTGCTCAGACTTGACTGGCTGGTGCTGGAGGCGCTGCTCAGACTGGACTGGCTGGTAGAGCTGGCGCTGGACAAAGAACTCCGGCTGGTGGAGGAAGTGCTGGACAGCGAGGACTGGCTGGTGCTGCTCAGCGAGGACTGGCTGGTGGACGAGGTGCTGGACAGGGAACTCCGGCTGGTGCTGCTGGCGCTAGACAAAGAACTCTGGCTGGTGGAGGAGGCGCTGCTCAGCGAGGACTGGCTGGTCGAACTAGCGCTGGACAAGGAGGATTGGCTGGTGCTGGAGACGCTGCTCAGCGAGGACTGGCTGGTGGAAGAGAGGCTGGACAGGCTGGTGGACGAGGTGCTGGACGGACTGGACAGGCTGGACTGGCTGGTGCTGCTCGGGCTGGAGAGACTGGAAAGGCTCGACTGGCTGGTCGAACTCGTACTGGATAGGCTAGTCGAAGAGGCGCTCGACAGGCTGGACTGGCTGGTCGAACTGGTGGAACTAGACAAGCTAGACAAGCTGGACAGACTGGACTGGCTGGTGGACGAAGCGCTGGACAGCGAGGTGCTGCTCAGCGAAGACTGGCTGGTGCTGCTGGCGCTCGACAAACTCGACTGGCTGAGCGAACTGCTGGAGCTGGACGATGAAACTTGGCTGATCGAACTGCTGGATGAACTGGTTGAGCTGGATGAACTGGTTGAGCTGGATGAGCTAGAGGAGCTGGACGAACTGCTCGAGGAGCTGGAGCTGCTGGAGGAGCTCGAGGTGCTCGAGGAGCTGGAGCTGCTGGAGGAGCTCGAGGTGCTCGAGGAGCTGGAGCTGCTGGAGGAGCTCGAGGTGCTCGAGGAGCTGGAGCTGCTGGACGAGCTGCTCGAGGAACTGGAGCTCGAGGAGCTGGAGTGGCTGCTGGAACTGGAGCTGTACTCCGGCGCCACCGAGTGGATCGGGCCGGGCAGCAGGTCCCACAGGTGGACCCCGGCCTGGATGCAACGGGCAGCCACGGCCCGCGCGTAGGCGTCGACCGTGACCGGATCGCCCCCGACCCGGAACAGGCGCGAGCCGGTGGGCATCTTGACGATGCCGGCCGCCAGCAATCTCTCGTCGTAGGTGGAAGGGCATGGCAAGTCGGGCACGATCGGCCGGCCGGCGTTATCATATGTGATAAGCAGGCCGTCGACCTGGACATAGGTGAGCCGGAAGGTAAGGTCCAGGTTCTCGAACAGGATCCCGCCGGCGAACTCGGCCCCCAGGAACTCGGGGCCCAGGCACAGGGCCGGCAGCAGCGAACTGGGCGTCTGGCTGTCCAGGTTGAACAGCTGCACGGAGTCGAACAGCAGCTGGCCCGGCCGCAGCGCATCGCCGGCCGCGACCAAGGGCATGCCAGGCAGGGCGCCGCTGTAGACGTGCCCGGCCGTACGAATGTAGGATCGTCCGTTCTCCTGCCAGGTCTCGATCACATCCTCGGCGGCCAGGGCCGTGTCGGAATCCACCAGGCGGGCCAGGAAGGCGTGCAGGTTGCTTTCGGTGGCCCCCTCCACCAGCAGGTCCCAGATGGAGTTGAACAGCCGCTGGTAATGGGGCTCGGCCGGAAAGGCCAGGGCCAGGTATTCACTGAAGAAGTCGCGCAGGTCGCTGGACTGCGTCCGGACGTGGACCAGCCACAGCCGGGCCCGCCTGACCGGCTCCCCGTCCGCCCCGACGGCGACTTCCATCCGGAAGCCGGCGTCAAAGGGGTTGGCCCGGAAGCAAATCTTGCCGCCGGAGAAGTAGAAGTCCTGCCAGAGCGACCAGACCACCTTGGGGTCGGCCGGGTCGTCCACGACCAGGAAGCAGTCCCCGGCCAGGCCGGCGTCGGCGCACCAGGCCACCGGCCGGGATCCCTGGCCGACCTTGGTGCCGTCGCCGACGACAAATTCGCCGACCCGCACCAGGCGGGCCTCGAGCTGCTCCTCGGTCAGCTCCAGGGCCTGCCAGCGCCGCACCCGCTGCGTGGACACGGAAAAGCGCCCCAGCCAGCCCGGCATCAGGTCGGTCTGC
>Ga0315284_10002094_pt1 | contig 28630 bp, 25 predicted proteins | sample YL17G09_16_MG_FD_203696 | JGI IMG/M metagenome (GOLD analysis project Ga0315284, IMG submission 203696) | Sediment microbial communities from Yellowstone Lake, YNP, Wyoming, USA - YL17G09_16 | ecosystem: Environmental > Aquatic > Freshwater > Lake > Sediment | place: USA: Wyoming | collected...
GTCCTTTGCGACGAGGTCCTCGGCAAGGTCCGTACAATCTCTGGGGTGACCGGCTCTAGGACTCTCATCTGCGCTCGGTTCAAGCGCGACTAGATTCCTGTTTCTTCTCGTATGTCCGCCAGCTGAAAATCATGTCCCTGGCCGCTTTTGCTTCATCAATTCTGCGGCATGCCGTGTTATGCGGAGCGGAGTGCAGGAGTTCAGGATCCTCCTTCAGAATCGATTTGCAGGCATCTACGAACAAATCGAGAGTCTGCCTCGATTCCGTCTCCGTCGGCTCGATCATTATCGCTTCGTCCACGATTAGCGGGAAGTAAATCGTGGGTGCATGAAATCCGTAGTCCAGGAGTCTCTTGGCGAAGTCAATCGTCCTCAGTCCGTTCTTTTTAAGCAGTCTTCCGCTCAGGACAAACTCGTGTTTCCTGAGGTTGTCGAAGGGGAGCTCAAAGTCGTCCTTCAACCTTTCCTTGAGGTAGTTCGAGTTGAGGACAGCGTTCTCGGAGACTGAGACAAGGCCTTTGCCCCCCTGCATCCGGATGTAGGCATACGCCCTCACGAGTACAGCGTAGTTGCCGAAGAAAGCCCGCACTTTGCCGATGCTCCTAGGCATGTTGCTCTCGAGAGAGTAGATTCCCTTGCTCTCCACTATCCGCGGGATCGGAAGGAACTCTTCAAGTTTCTTCTTCACGCCGACCGGACCCGCTCCAGGGCCGCCTCCGCCGTGAGGGGTCGCGAACGTCTTGTGGAGGTTGAAGTGAACAATGTCGAAGTCCATCTTGCCAGGGGAGGTCTTGCCCATGATCGCGTTGAGGTTTGCGCCGTCGTAGTATAGCAACGCGCCTGCATCGTGCAGTATCCCTGCGATCTCTCGGACGTTCTTCTCGAACAGGCCGAGAGTGTTGGGGTTTGTCAGCATGAACGCCGCGGTGTCCCCAGAGACTGCTGATTTGAGTGCCTCGACGTCGACACAGCCATCCTTGGAAGGCAAATCGAGCACATCGTATCCCACCATTGCAGCGCTAGCAGGATTGGTGCCGTGCGCGGTGTCGGGTAGTATCACTTCTCTTCTTATCTCGCCGTTGGCTTCGTGATAGGCCTTCACGAGATGGATGCCAGTGTACTCTCCATGGGCGCCCGCAGCGGGCTGCAGCGTGACTGCATCCACGCCGCCTATCTCGCACAACATCTTCTCGAGCTCGTGCATGAGCCTCAGGGCGCCTTGTATCGTCGACGGATCCTGCAGCGGGTGGAGGTCTGCGACTGTGTCCCATGAGACGATCTCGTCGCAGATCTTTGGATTGTACTTCATTGTGCATGAACCGAGCGGATAGAGGCCGTTGTCGACGCCGAAATTCATCTGAGACAAGTTCACGAAGTGCTTGACAACGTCTCTCTCAGGAACGTCAGGAATCATCAGCTCTTTCCTCAAGACCGTCTGAGGGAGCAGGCCGCCGACGGTCGGATCGAATCCGCTCTCCTCAGATGGCTTCTCGCAATTCTCGAGAAGGATCGGAACCTCGTGAACAGCCTGATGGTACGTCATCTGATGGCCCCCAACGCCGTGACGAGCTTGTCGTGGTCGGCTTTCGTGTGCATCTCGGTGGTCGCGTAGAGGCTCGCGTGCTTGAGTTCTGGGAACATCCTATCGAGCACGAGCCCGCCATGCACACCTCTGGCCAGGAGTTCTCTATGTATCTTCTCCGGGTCGGTGTCTGATGATACAACGAATTCGTTGAAGTGTGCGGACTTGAAGTGAGGGGCTCTGAAGCCTTTGGTGCCGTTGATCCGTTTGGAAAGAGAGCTCATGTTCTCCACGTTCTTCGCTGCGATCTTGCGCAATCCGTTTCGCCCGACCAATGCCAAGTATGCCGCCGCCGCGAGCGCAAGAAGCGCCTCGTTCGTGCAGATGTTGGATGTCGCCTTGCTCCTTCGGATGTGCTGCTCTCTCGTCTGGAGAGTCATGCAGTAGGCTCTCCTTCCTTCGATGTCTGTTGTCATCCCGATGAGTCTGCCAGGCATTTTCCTGACGTGCTCCGACTTACAGCCGAATATGCCTATCATCGGTCCGCCCAGACTCATCGGCGTGCCGAAGACCTGCGCATCGCCTATCACGATGTCCGCACCCATCTCTCCCGGTGGCCTCAGAAGCGCAAGTGACATTGGGTTGACGCCAGCGACGAGCGTCTTGCTGCCGACTACGGCTCGGATCTCTTCTGCTTGGGATTCAATGGGTCCGAAGAAATTCGGGTTTTCGAAGTAGAATCCTGCCACATCATCTTTCATTTTGACCTTGAGATCGGACAGATCGACAAGTCCCGTTGTCGGGTCGTAATTGACCTCATCGATTGCAATGTCAGCTCCCCTAGCATAGGTCTTCGCCACGAGCTTCTTCTCAGGGCTCGTTGCCCTGCTGACGAGGAACCGGCTCCCTCTGGAAATCCTATGGCTCATGAGCACTGCCTCGCCAAGCGCGGTCGAGGAATCGTACATGCTGGAGTTGACGACATCCATTCCTGTGAGCTCCGCCATGAACGACTGGTACTCGAACAAAGACTGGAGCATCCCCTGGCTTATCTCGGGCTGGTAGGGCGTGTACGATGTCAAGAACTCAGAACGGGACACGATGGCTCGGACGGCTGCCGGAATGAAATGATGATAGACTCCCGCACCCAAGAAAGTCGGTTGCGAGGAAGCTGGGATGTTGCTCGACATCAACGCCTCAAGGTCTCGCTTGAGTTCGAGTTCTGAAAGCCCGTCGGGCAGGCGCAGTCCATCTATCCGGACCTCTTTCGGGATATCTACGAAGAGCTCGCTAACGGATTTGAGCTTGAGATACTGGAGCATCTCCAGAGAACAGGCGGAGAGTGCCATGGGGCGTTTGATTGAGTTGCTACTCTAAATCTCTTTTCCCCCTAAACCTTTCGTGCTTTCTTCATAGGTATGAGCGGGCGGTAGTGGAGTCGTTCGACGAATGCGGGTATACTCTCGATGTCCTTCACTTCCTTCTTGGAGAGGATGCCCAGTTTGGCCCTGATGTTGTCATTGGCAATCACCCCATTGGCCATCAGGGATTCTTTCAGCATCCTTGCCAGCTGACCGCCCTTTCGGTCCCAGTCTGTCAAAATGACCGCCCTTTTCGTCGTTCTTGACAGATTCTCGGAGAAGCTGAAAATCGAATCTCCCTTTCCGAGCGAGATTACGTTTCTTGTTATCCCCATCCGCTTGAGCGCCGCGATGTCTCTGAGTCCCTCCACGATTATTGGTGTCGTCTCGCTCAGATCTTGAAGATGTGAGAGGACCTTCTCGACCTGTTCCAATCGTTCCTCAGGAGAGAGCAATCACTCTTCCTCCAGGATGGCCGTTGCTCTGTCCGCGGCCAGCGGTACAAAAACTGTTTTGACCGATGATCGTTCTCCGCTGAGGATCCTGATGGACTGTCTCGGGACGGAGAGTCTCTCTGACAAGAACCTTACGAGTTCTTCGTTCGCCTCTCCTTCCCTGGCTGCGGCTGCGATCTTGATTCGGAGCGCACCTCTCCACCGATTTACTCCCACAACCTCCGACTTCGAGGCTCCAGGCGATGCGTCAATCGTCAGAGCGCATCCAGATTCGTGCACCCTCGCAAAACTCCTTGAAGTCACTTGCCGCGCCTCATGACATAATGACCAGGCGTATTATTTCTTGTTGCGGGTAGTTCACAAGCATCAAATACGTTAATGATGTATGCTTGATTTGATGGCAGTCGAGCGGGGGGATATGAGCTACGAGGACATCATGGGTCTTTTCAGGCTAGAGAACAAGTCATCGCAGCTAACCAAGGTGGATTCCTCGCTCTACGAGAGGATAGGGGCCTACATCAAGACTCTGAGGAAAGAGAGCGAGCGCGAGATTGCCATGAACCCGATGTCCCAAGCTAGCATGATGCTCAACGACCAGCTGAAGAAGGCGATCGACAAGGCGAAGAGGGTCTATGAGCTGAGACAAAGGAAGATATCTCTTCTCGCCCTTAGGAAGGTCGCGGGGGATAACCCCGACACTGGCAACCTGACCCCTGACGAGCTTGTATTGTTCGCGAGTCTCACATCTGTCCTTGGCGCACACAAGGATTCGAGGGCCGATTTCGAGGAGCTCGGACCTCGGTTCACTCAGCCGTCGGATGTCGTCGAGTTGCCAGACGTTCCTAGCGCGAAAGTGTGTGAGAAGAAGGAGGCGCAAGTTCCGGAGAAAGGACAACCCGAGGAGCTTGTCCTGGTCAGAGTTCTTGAGGACGTGCCAACCTTCGCTGGAGTCGATAAGGACTACCGACTGCGAAAGGAGGATATCATCTCCCTTCCAAAGGGCGTCGCTGGCACTCTGGTCTCTCATGGGAAGGTCAAGTTGATCGGGTCAGCTTAGGGCGAACGGCCCACTCGCATGTCCGTGCTCCGAGACTTCGATCTCTAGATTCAATCCCGAGCGGCTCACATCTCGCTCCACAGTCTCAAGAGCTCTTTTCGGGGTGTTGTTCTCCTTGCTGAGATGAACGAGTACGATCCTCCGAGTTCTTCTGGTGGATGCCTTCCGCGACAGAATGCCAGCGTCGTCGTTTGACAGGTGGCCGTGGTCTCCCTGTATGGTTCGCTTCAGGAAATCAGGGTAGGCTCCGGAAAGCAGCATGTTCTCGTCGTAGTTTGCCTCCACGAACATGATATTCGAATCGGACATCTCATCGATGACACTGGGGGTGACACATCCCAGATCCGAAGCGATACTTGCTTTCTTTGAGCCGATTGTGACTGAGAATGCAACAGGTTCCGCGGCGAAGTGCCTCACCTTGAAAGGTCTCAGGTGCAGGTGCCCTATCGTCAGATCTCGTGAGGGCGTGATGGCGACGGTCTCGATTCCCTGGAGTGGTGTGAGCGCTAGAGTTCCGCGACTCCCATAGATAGGAATGCCAAATTCCTCTGCGAATCGTCTTGCTCCTCGCACATGGTCTGTGTGCTCGTGAGTCAGGATGACTGCGTCGATTTGCGATGGTTCCGTTCCGAACAACGACATCCTGCGTTCGAGTTCCCTGCACGAGATTCCAGCATCGATCAGGACTCCTCTGCCGTGGGACATGGCTAAGAACGAGTTGCCGCTGCTTCCACTGCTGAGAACTGAGACAAAATCCTCGTGCATCCAATTCAGCAAACGCAAGGGTCTGTGATAAACTCTTTGATTTGAGAATGGAACCAGTGAAAACGTTGTCCGCGTTTCCCGGCGCGGGTTTTCTTAAGTCATTGGGCATCCCTTTATCTAAGCGAAGGCTATTGTCCGGCCGTTGGGAAGCTGGCGGGGAAGATTTCCACAAGCCGAAAAGAAGTCCCCCACGCGCAGCTCGCTTCCGGCAATCGAGGTGCATATCCATGGTTTCCAATAGACAGATGTTGAGGGTTTTGGAAAAAAATGACCTGGAAGCGATCCATGGCGCAACCCTCGAGGTCCTTGGCAAGACAGGGGTTCTCGTCAACTCGGTCGAGACGCTAGGCCTCCTTTCGAAGAACGGCATGACCGTGGACAAGAAGACGAAGATCGTGAAGATGCCTGAATCGCGTGTGATGGAAGCGGTCAGAAGCTGCAAGGGCAATTTCAAGTTCCACGCTCGAAGCGAGAAGAACACAATCGAGGTCGTTGACGGAAGAACAAAGATGGGTCCTGGCGCGGAGTGCGTGTACTACATCGACCCAGAAACCGAAGAGGCACGGTCCCCGACTCTCCAGGACGGGATACTCTGCTGCAGACTTCTCGATGCCCTGGATTCAGTGCAGATCGCATATGTCCCGGTCTACGCGAGCGATGTCCCTGACCGAGTGCGAGGCCTTATCGTGATGGCCGCGGGCCTGATCAACTCCTCAAAATGCACTTACGGTGGCAGCACGAGTCGTGCCGATTTCGAAATGGCCTTGAGGCTTGGAGAGGCGATCCTCGGAGACAGAGAGAAGCTGAGAAAGACGCCTTTGTTCTGTGGCTACATCGACCCGATCAGTCCTCTCGCTCATGAACATACTATGCTCGAAGCCTTGCTGGGCTACGCGAGCTGGGACATGCCGGTGTTCGTGACTGTGATGGCGCTCGCTGGTGGGACAGCCCCCGCATCAATCGCGGGTCTTCTTGTCCAGCAGAATGCAGAAGTCCTCAGTTCAATTGCAATAGCGAAGTGTGTGACCAAGTCCCCAAAGATCATTTACGGATCTGTCTCATGCCCCCTCGACATGAGGACAGGCATGTCCGCGACGGGAGCGCCCGAGTTCTCGCTGATAGGCGTTGGCGCGGTCCAGCTCGCGAAGTTCTACGGTCTCCCGAGCAACATGGGGGTCCAGAGCGATTCTAAAACGGTCGATGCCCAGACCGCCTACGAGAAAGCATTCGCGGCGCTCGCAGCTGCCTCCGCTGGCGCGGATTTCTCAGATCTCTTCATAGGGTCCACAGAGGCCTTTAACACCTACTCCCCTGTTCAGCTGATGATCGATGACGAGATCGCATCGAACGCGCTGAGGTTCTCGAAGGGTATTGAGGTCAATGAGGAGACGCTGTCCGTCGATGTGATTGCGAAGGTGGGGCCAATGGGCAACTACCTCAAGCAGAAGGACACCCTGCTCAGATTCCGGAAGGAGCACCTTGTGCCGAAGCTCTCGGATAGATGGACCAGGACAAAATGGCAGGAGACGGGCTCGAAGGACACGAAGAAGAGGGCGAAGGAGAGGATGGTCGAGATCCTCAATTCCCATCATCCGGAGCCATTGGAGACGGAGATCAAGAAGAACATCGACAGCCTGATCAAGGAATACTCAAAGAGCTACGGCGCGGACGCACTTGAGAAACGTAGCTGCTGATGCCAGGCCCGATCAGCTCTGACAGCAGCTCAACACAAACACTTTGTTTCTTAAGCACAGCCAGGATATCACAGACAACGGAAAGGAAGTGAGAGATATGGCAGACTTCGCAGAGAGGTTCAAGATACGACCCCCGATGAGCGTGATGAGTGAGAACGACAAGCGGATGATACACGAGGCCGCAATCGATGTCATGGAGAATGTGGGCATCAGAGTGCATAGCCAGAACGCCCGCAAGGCTCTCAAGATGGCCGGGGCAATCGTGAGTGACAAGAGCCCTGACGTGAAGTTCCCGCGGGATGTCGTCAAGTCCCTTGTGAGCAAGGCCCCTCAGACCGTGGTTCTCGCTGGGCGAACGAAGGAATTCGATCTTCCTCTTGACGGGACCCACAGCTACTACACGACCGACGGCTGCGGTGTGTCTGTCTGGGACTCACAGGCCGGCACAAGGAGAAAGCCTGTGCTCGAAGACATCAGAAAGACGGCAGTCATCAGCGACTATCTTCCATATGTGAGCATCTACGAGCCGATGGTCGTGGCAACGGACCTGCCTGAAAAGATCCATGTCGTGAACGGGATGAAGGTGGCGATGGAGAATACACAGAAGCATCTTCTTTCGGAGTCCACGACGACGGTGGATGAGGCGAAGGCACAGGTGAAGATGGCGGCGGAGGTCGTCGGAGGTCTGGAGGAGCTCAAGAAGCGGCACTACATGTCCGCGATGCTCTGCACGATGTCTCCGTTCATGCTCGATGGGACTGCTACCGATGCGGCGATGATCTGGGCTGAGAACCACGTTCCCCTCCACATCACCGGCATGGCCCAGGCGGGCATCAGTGGTCCCGTGACGCTGGCCGGCGACCTAGTCGTCAACCACGCCGAGACGCTCTCTGTCGTGTGCATCATGCAGGCTCACTCTCCTGGCTCCCCCATGCTGTACGGTTCAGTCCTGACTAGCATGGACCCCAGGACCGGTTCCTACATGGGGGGAGCGCCCGAGAGCACTCTGCTCTGTTCGGGTGCCGTTCAGATGTCGAGATACTGCAAGCTGCCGAACTCGGTAGGAGGTTTCGGCTCCGGAGCGAAAGTCCCTGGAGTACAGGCCTGTATCGAGAACACCACAATGGCGATGGACTGCGCCAGAGTCGGTGGTGAAGTTGTGAACGGCCTCGGTGTCCCTGACGGCTCGACCGTGCTGTCATACGAGCAGTTGCTGCTGGACCACGAGATCGCGCGGATGGTCATCAAACTGTTCAGGGGCTTCGAGGTGAATCAGGAGACTCTAGCACTCGACATCATCAAGAAGGTCGGCATAGGCGGAAGCTATCTGTCGCAGATGCACACCCTGAAGCACGCGAAGGAGACCCTGATCCCGATGCTCTGGGACAGCGACCCCTTCGACATGTGGGCCAAGAAGGGCAAGAAGGACCCGATGAGCGCTGCGTTGGAGAAGACCAAACAGATACTCGACACCCACAAGCCCGTCCCTCTGGACGCTTCTGTGTCGAAGAGGATCGACGGCATAGTCAAGGAGTTCGCAAAAGCATAGGCGAATCCCTTGCCCCAAACCCTTTGATAATTATCTTCTATTTGGAATTAATCGAGTTGCCATGCCCCGCGAACTCCCATTCGCCCCTCGCATCATCTCGATGATGTAGCGTGGGAGGCCCTAATCGATGTCCATCGACAGGTCCAATCCGCAACCTTGCCAGACGTCCCAGCCGGATTCTCCGCCCACGATAGCTTTATTAATAGTGACCATATTCTGCGCACCTGTGGGCCTGTAGCTCAGCTAGGTAGAGCAACCGGCTCTTACCTCGGCTCTGAATGGGGTCGTGGGAGACACCGGTTGGCCAAGGGTTCGAATCCCTTCAGGCCCGCCATCAATATTCACCGGGAGCGGGAAATGGCTGCAAAACACCTGTATTTTGTCGGGACTGCGGGCTGCGGCAAGAGCACTCTGACGAACGCCTTCTTGCTCTGGTTGCAGAACCAGGGCTATGATGCGATCACTGTCAATCTGGACCCCGGGGCCGATACCCTGCTCTACGCGCCTGACGTCGATGTCCGCGACTGGATCAAGCTGTCCGAGGTGATGCAGGAATACGGCCTCGGGCCGAACGGCGCTCAGATCGTCGCGGCTGACATGCTTGCGCTGAACATCAAGGAAGTCGCTCAGGTGGTGGCCGGATTCGACACAGACTTTGTCCTTATCGACACGCCAGGCCAGCTGGAGCTGTTCTCGTTCAGACAGAGCAGCAGACTCGTCCTCGAGGAATTGAGCGGAGAGGCAGCGATGCTGGTCTACCTATTCGACCCTGCCCTGGCCAAGACTCCGAACGGGTTCGTGTCCTCGCTGATGCTTGCGGCAACGGTCCACTTCAGGCTTCCCTTGCCAATGATATCCGTTCTCGCGAAGGCGGACTTGCTGTCCGATCGGGAGAAGGAGAAGATCGCAGAGTGGAGTGCGGACTACTACGCCCTGTACAACTCTCTTCTCGATGAGTCGGTCGACAGTCTGACCCAGATAAACGCGGAGTTCTTGCAGGCCCTTGAGACGGTTGGGGTGGCGAGGGCGCTCACGCCGGTGAGCGCGGACTCCGGGGAAGGACTTGAGGACATCTACAGCGTCGCTCAGCAGGTTTTCGAGGGCGGAGAGGATCTGGAGAAGCACGCCTAGTCAGACTCTCTTGTCCCTCGTGGTCAGATGGATCGCACGGAGCACTTCCAGCCCGGTCGGCGACAGAGACAGATGGACCTTGCTGTCGCGCACTTTTGGTATGAGCATTCCCTGCTTCCTCAGTTCGCGGACCACCCTCTCCGCTGACTGTCTGCTTGATGGCGCCATGCCCGTGATGAGATCGCCCAATGCGGGGTTCTGCTCACCGATCATCTCGATCATCCTGACCTGGGAAGGGGTGAATCTGTCCCTTGCGGTGGCGCCTCGTAGTATCGGCAGCTTGGTGATCCGTTCGTCGATGTGGAACGTCTCCACGCCAACGCGGAATGCCGCGAGCAACGCGGCATCCCCTAACAGCTTCGATCCCCCGCTGATGTTCAGTACGACATGGTTCTTCCCACTGTCTCCGTGTCTGGAAAGGATCTCAGATACTCCGTCTACCAGCGCCATGAAATCGTCTTGATCCACTGTTTCGAAGTCGATGGTGTGTCCCGCCATCTCCTCGAGATTGTTGATCCTCGCGAAAGCATCAGATTCCAGGACTCTGTCATCTCCGGCGAGGACCAGTTTGTCATATGGTAGCTGTCTCATAGCTTGGAGGACCCTGTCCGCATCCTCCGGTCCGAAAGTGGATATGAGGACTCTCACTCGTCATCACCAAGGAGAAGCTCCGTTGACTCCTCGACGACAACGACTTTCTTCCTCGCGTCGCTTGGATGTCTCTCCAGCCTGACCGCGCCCTTGGCGACGAGGTTGCGGAGATGGTGGTTGACCGTGGCCTTGTGTTTCCCTATCAACGATGCCAACTCCACCTCTGTGAGCTTTCTTGACCTGTTCTTCGATAGGATCCTAAGGATCTCTCTCTCCTCACCTGACAGCACTTGGCTATACTCCATCTTCAGAAGGGGGAGCGGAATTTCCTCGTAGGTCAGGTCGTGCACGTATACTGTCGGAATGCCCTCTAGTATGCAGACCAAGAGGGCGGCTGCGGATGTCGGGCGCGTGCCTCCGGCAATGTTGAAGATGGCGATTTCCTTTCCTGCGCGCTTGTGCTTGCGAACGTCGCCCCTGATCCTCATCGCGATGCTCTTGAAGTCGAACGGGTCATCCAGATCGACGGCCTCGACGCTGAGTTTCATGGCGGCGCAGTAGCTCAGCACCTCCTTCTTTGCTTCCGAGACTTTCTTGACCGCGTTAGCTTCTGACTTGTCAGCGCCGCAGTAGAACACCACCTTGTCCACATTGGGGGTGGATCTAATCGTGGGAATCAGTGACTTGGGCCTGAAGCCGAGGGTTCCAAAGACAACAACCATTTCTATCGCCGAGATACAGTAGGTCTCAGGTTGCTTTTACTTCTTGTGATACCGTAATAATAATCGTCATACTAATATTAAATATGGCTTCCGGTCGCCCATCATGTGATCATCCCATCGTATGACTCGACATGATATGATATCTGATTTCCATCAATATCTGAACCGCGACTCCCATGAACCATGAATCAAGAGGATGCACAGAAGGTCCGGAAGTTCAAGCATGTCTTCCTCGACGCCGAAGGGACGCTTTATGTCCCGAGGAACGGCAAGTCTCGTTGGGAGTTCTGGGCGAATCCATCGCCAGAGGCTGCTGTCGAGTTTTTCGAGCTCGACCGAGGGGTGAAGGAATCGCTTGAACAGATCAGGTCTCAAGTCGATACGCTCTGTCTTGTCTCGAAGAACCCTGAGGACATCCTTGGGGCGTTGCTCGACAAGTTCGGGATACGCCACTTGTTCGATGATATCATGCTGAATGGAGACAAGGGAAAGCAGATCGCGCAGTATCTCTCGAGGAGGGGTCTCCGGAGAGATGAATCGGTCATGGTAGGAGACATGCCGGTGCTGGACCTCTACCCAGTCAGGAGGCGGGGCATCGAGGCCATACTCGTGGACCGGATATACAACTCGTGGGCGAAGGCCACGAGGATCAGAGGAGTCTCAGACCTCCCTTCCTGGCTCAAGATCGCGGACTTGGCGGAGGAGATGGATCACCACAGAGCTTACACTGCTTCGTTGGACGATTTCGATCCAGCCTCAGTGGGAAGGGTTAGAACGCAGGATCGCTCTCGAATCCCCACCAAAAGGTTGATTGCCGTTCCAGGTGCATGAGGTAGGCCATCGGACATAAGAGCAGGGCATGACCAGATGACGAACATCACAGTGTACGGAGGGGCCGACCACATAGGCGGGAACAAGATCCTGCTCGAGGATAGGGACACGAGGATATTCCTCGACTTCGGTGAGCAGTTCAATTTCAAGGACGATTTCTTCGCGGACTGGCTGATGCCTCGTGAGTCCAGGACAGGCCTGAGGGACTACTTCCATTTCGACTTGATGCCGAAGATCCCGGGCCTATACGGCAAGAGATGGCTAGAGCACACGGACCTCAAATATGCCAAGCCGGCGTTCGACGCGATGTTCATCTCACATATGCACTTCGACCACGCGATGCATCTCAAGTTCGTGGACGACGATGTGCCCGTATATCTGGGCGCGGCCGCTGACGCCATCCGGAAATCCTGGGAGACGACTGGCGGCACATCTGTCTCATTCGGAGAGCACGAGTTCAGGACATTCAGGACAGGGTCGAAGGTGAAGGTGGGCTCGATCGAGGTTGAGCCGATACACGTTGATCACTCCGTGCCCGGAGCCTACGGCTTCCTCGTCCACACATCCGCCGGATGCGTGGCCTACACGGGGGACCTCAGGCTGCACGGACCAAGGAGCGACATGACCAAGGAGTTCGTGAGGCGCGCTGCAGCTGAGAACCCGATCGCCCTGATATGCGAGGGCACGCGGGTCTCGCCCGACGATCCCAGAGAAGACCTCTCAGAGATGGAGGTCGGAGTAAGGGCCAGGGAGCTCGTGGCAAGCCACAAGAACAAGCTAGCCATCGTCTCGTTCTATCCGAAGGACGTCGACCGCATGCGCACCTTCCGGGATGTGGCAAAGGCGACTGGCAGAAAGTTCGTCGTATCGGCCAAGGTTGCCAATCTGCTCGAGTCACTTAAGGGCGACAACCGAATATCGGTCCCAGACCCGATGACAGACCCGAACATGTTGGTCTATGTCCGCCAGGGCATGTCAAGGCCATTCCCCCACGAGAAGCACTACATCGAAATGCGTGGATTGAGCGACCACGTTGTCAACTCCGAGGATGTGGCCAAGCGCCAGGACCAACTGATCTTCCACACGGACTTCACGCAGCTGACCGAGCTCATAGACATTCTGCCAAGCCCAGGGAGCCTCTTCATCAGGTCCAAGAGCGAGCCGTTCGAGGAGGACGACGTGCAGGATGAGGTCCTTAGGAATTGGATTTCTTCATTCAAGCTGGACTTTCACCAGGCGCACGCGTCCGGGCACGCGAACATGGAAGAGATATTCCACATGGTCCGAGAGATCAGGCCGAAGGTCGTCATTCCGGTCCATACGGAACACGCGGATCTTTTCAGAAAATGCGGGAAAGCCGTCGAGTGTCCAGTCGTTCGCAGAACCATTTCATTGCAGGCATAAAGGAGACCAACCGTCGAACTTCCTTGTATGCCCAAATCGCTTAAGAACCATAACCAATGTCCACTGTTGGACAATGGGAGCTGTGACCGTAGGATGCACGCGGTTGTCAAGAGGAACAGGGAGCCGGGAGCGGAGATCGAGGAAGTGGCCAAGCCCGTCGCTGGCAAGGGCGAAGTGCTGGTCAAGACGAAGATGACCTCAATCTGCGGGACCGATGTTCACATCTGGGACTGGAACCACTGGGCCCAGAAGCGCGTCAAAGCGCTCCCGATAGTATTTGGCCACGAGTTCTGCGGCGAAATAGTCGAGGTCGGTAAGGATGTCAAGAAGGTTGCGGTCGGCGACATGGTGTCTGCCGAGACGCACATAGTCGATGGTACATGCTATCAGTGCAGGACCGGCCGGATGCACATCTGCAGGAGCATGAAGATCCTTGGAGTTGACACCGATGGCGTGTTCGCAGAGTATGTGAAGCTTCCCGAGAGAAATGCGATAAAGCTCCCCCGAGGGATGGAGCCGAGCCTCGGATCTCTGCTGGAACCTTTGGGGAACGCCACCTTCACAGTCTTCCCGAACGACTGCTTCCATGACATCAAGGGGAAGAACGTCGTCGTCGCCGGCTGCGGGCCGATCGGGCTAATGGCCATCGCACTGTTGAAGACCGTCGGCGCAAAGCAGGTCATCGCGACGGAGCTGGCGAGCGAGAAGGTCAGGTCGGCGCTTGCGAAGAGGATTGGCGCGGACGTGGTACTAGACGCCGCCATGGGGAACGGGGCGCTTGTCAAGGAGGTCAAGGAGCTGACGGACAACGACGGTGCGGATGTGTGCCTCGAGATGTCCGGTGCGGCCTCCGCCCTGAGACAGGTGTTCGAGATGCTGACTCCTGGCGGGAGAGTGTCCATCCTGGGACTCTACAACGATCCTGTGACCCTGGACGTCAACAATGCGATCACTTTCAAATCCGCAACCGTGTTCGGCATCACTGGCAGGAAGATGTTCCAGACATGGGATACGATGTTCAAAGTGCTGAAGAATCCCGCCTTTAGGACCAAGCTTTCATCCATAATCACCCATACCCTACCCATAAGGGACATCGAGAAAGGCATGGAACTCATTCGCACGAAGCAGGCTGCGAAGGTTTCGCTCAAGCCCGAGTGGTGAGGAGATGGTCCGGAGAGACCCTGTGGGATTTCTAAGAGAAGAGTACGAGCAGCTGGTGGACAAAGAGTTCGACTGGAAGCTCCGCGTCCTCGAAGGCCCCAGCACTCCACGCTGTGTGGTGGACGGCAAGAAGGTGCTGATGCTCTGTTCGAATAACTACCTCAGCCTGAGCAATCACTCTGCGCTGAAGAAGGCCGCCATCGATGCGGTAAGAACTCACGGCGCCGGGTCCGGTTCCGTGCGTCCGATAGCCGGGAACATGGACCTTCATATGGAACTTGAGCGTCGTCTCGCGAGGTTCAAAGGTGCCGAGGGGTCGCTGGTGTACCAGACAGGATTCGCCGCGAACGCCGGGCTGATACCGCAGCTAGCCGACGCCGGGGACATCATTGTCAGCGATGAGCTGAACCATGGGAGCATAATCGACGGCGTCAGGCTGTCGAAGGCGGACCGCGCGGTGTACAGGCATTGCGATGTCGAGGACCTGAGGGTCGTCCTCAAGAAAGCTGACGAGCACGTCCCTGCCTACAGAAGGATACTGATAATCACGGACGGCGTGTTCAGCATGGACGGAGACATCGCGCCCGTTGACAAGATAGCGCCGGTTGCGCACGATCATGGTGCGATGGTCTACGTGGACGACGCGCACGGAGAAGGTGTCCTGGGCGATGGCGGCAGGGGCATCGTATCGCACTTCAGACTCAGGAGGGACGATGTCCATGTCGAGATGGGCACATTCTCGAAGGCGTTCGGCGTGGTCGGAGGCCATGTCTCGGGCACACGAGACCTTGTCAACTTCGCATACAACAAATCCAGGACCTGGCTTCTCAGCGGTTCGCATCCGCCGGCAGTGGTCGCGGCGTGCATCGCCGCAATAGATGTCCTTGAGACCGAGCCGAAGCATGTTCGGAATCTCTGGTCGAACACGGACTACTTCAGGAAGGGGGTTCGTGATCTCGGGTTCGACACCGGGAAGAGCCAGACACCAATCATTCCGGTCATGGTAGGAGATAGTGGGGCCGCGAAGTCTTTCAGCTCGAGATTGTTCGAGCTCGGCGTGTTCGCCCTGCCGATAGTGTTTCCGATGGTTTCGAAGGACAAGGCGAGGATACGAACCATCATGAACGCAGCGCTTACGAAGAAGGACCTCGACGAGGCTCTTGGCGCATTCGAGAAGGTCGGAAAGGAACTGAAGCTGATCTAGTCCCGCTCGCCCTTGCCTTGTTCCTCTTGCCTTTCCGTCACGCTGATCTTGAACTCCTCCATTGGAGTGATGACTTCGAAGACGATGGTGTCGACTATCCCTTTCTCTTTGATTGATTGCTGGGGAGGCAGCAGGTGATGCTTCTCGAAGAACTTGATGAGCTGGTCCCTTCCAGAGTCGTCCAGGGATTTCTTGATCACGGCCGGCTTCTTCCAGAACTGTTGTCCGAGGGGGGCAACGGTCCTCTTGCCTTCGATGTGGAGCACCACCATGTCGTGCTTCTTCGAGAAGAACTTCTCCCTCTCGCTGGGTGGAACCTCTATACCCCTGGACCGATTGGGGCCTTGCCAGATCGTGCAGTCGAATGTGTCTCCAGTGGCTGATGTGGGGGTCGTGCCAGCCGCCCTTGGGGGATATGTCAACACATGGCAGCTGGGACAGAACATGTCCTCCGTCTCTTTTCTGCACCTATGACAAACACGCAGGCCAAGCCCTCCCTTTTCGATGCGGTTAATCCAGTATCCTTACATCAAAGTTCGTATTGGCAGGAGAGCACTGCGACATCAACTCGAACGATATCGGGCCATTGTTTAAGGCATATGCGTGCGATTCCGTGCCCATCGGAGGTAACAATCGTGGCGAAAATTCTGATATGCTACTACTCCCGCTCAGGGAACACGAAGAAGATGGCCTACCTAATCCAGAAGGGGGTCATGGATGAGAATGTAGAAGTCGATACGAAGAATGTCAAAGACGTCAAGGTGGACGACCTCAGGATGTACGATGGGATAATCATCGGCTCGCCAACGTACTATGGGGGGCCAGCTGCACCGATAAAAGACCTGCTGGACAAGAGCATCAAGCACCATGGGAAACTGCAGGACAAGGTCGGTGGAGCTTTCTCCTCAAGTGCAAACGTCGGCGGTGGGAATGAGACGACCATCATAGCGATCCTGCAGAGCCTGCTGATCCATGGCATGATAGTCTGCGGCGATTCCTTGGGCGATCACTACGGACCCGTGGCGATAGAGAAGCCAGACAAGAGGGCGGAGGCTGTCTGCATCAGGTACGGCAGGCGCGTTGCGAAGCTGACCAAGAAGCTTCACGCCTGACCCTTAGATCCTCTTAGGTACGGCCCAGGGATCCTGGAACGAGAGCCCTTCGAACTCCTCGGATACCTTGCCAGTCGTCGCGTATCTGTAGAGCGCTGCGACCAACACTGATTGTGCCGCCGAAGCGACCAGTCCCAGTACAAGCCAGTAGACTATGGCGATCACGATACCGATCACGATCGACCATACGGTCATTATCAGGAGTCCGATGATGATGGGTATGAGGCCCGCGAGGCCCAGCAAGACGAAGATCGCCCCTAGTCCAAGGTTGCCCACGAGCGCCTCCCCCCAAGTGTTCTTCAGGATCGAGACGCTCCTCTTGAGCGAGGCCCATGGGCCTAGCTTCTCGTAGATGAACACGGGGATGACGAAGTAAGTCGCAATCGTGAAAGCGGCTCCGAGCGCTCCAACGAGCATCTTCCCGATGAACCCGACCCTCTCTTGGATCGCCCTCAATATCAACCCGACGGTGGCCGCGAATATCGCCCAGAGGATGATCTGCTTGATGTTCTGACGTGCGATTCTGAAGCCATCTGCAACCGTAGGGTCTCCTCCGTTCAATCTGATCGTCGCGCAGCCAATGACAGCGACGTTGAAGAATATTGAAATGAAGAAGGTTACGAAGTAGAAGACAGCAAAGAACGGGTAGAATACCCACTGGTTCGCCGCGGAGGTGAGACCTTCGAAGCCCCATGTGAAGAACGCACCTATGAAGAAGCTGGCCAGAATCAGTAGTGTTATCAATCCAGACAAGAGCGGGAATATCAGGATCTCTTTGTCCTTTCGTATGACCCGCAAGCTCATCTTGGCTAGCTTCCAGCCTCGTCCGATGCGTCCCGTATCTAGCTTCCAGCCTCGTCCGATGCGTCCCATATTTCCAGCCCCTACAACTCCTGGTTCGGATTACCGTGCCACTACATAAGATCGCTTAAGGACATCTGTGCTGTGCGCACTCAGGATGCCCTCGCTCAGAGCCTGGTCAGGTCATCGTCCTCATCGGACTTCTTCCGAGAGGGCTTCTGAGGCTCTCTGTACCTCCTGCTAGGCCTCTCCGGTTCCTGTTCGATCTCCTCTTCAAGCTCTTCCTCGGGTTCTCGGCCTCGGGAACGGCTCTTGTCTCCGGCCTCCTCCACCGCTCGCAGGGGCGTGTTGCACCTCGGACATCTGTCGGATCCTCTGATGCATTCCTTGCAGAGCACCGCCTTGCACTTGCTGCACCTCGCGACTGCAATGCCTCCATGGAACAGACATCTGCGTCCGACCAGGTCCGATTGCACTTCCTGGGGCGCTCGCTCGGGTTCCTTCCCGGGCCGTTCCCTCGATGGCTTCGGACGCGACCTTTCCCTGGGCATCTCAGTCTCGCGGCTGTATCTCTGGGCTGCCCTCGGTTCACGCTCTTCCTCGTACCTCTCTTCGGGTTTTGCCTCTTCCCGACGTCTCTCTCTCCTTCGCTCTGGTGGGTAGGAAGGCTCCTCCGTCAAGGGTCTCTCGCGCCTGGCCGAGCGCTCATCATACGGAGAATAGTGTCCGTAGCTCTCGCTGACGATGGATCTTAGCGCCACTGTCGGCGTGGCGAACCCCGCCCCTTCGAACGTCTGTAGAATCGTGACTATCTGTCTTGCCCAGTAGGCCCCGATGCCGAGGTTCCTTATCAGCCCGAGGACGTTCTTCTGGTCGTTCGGCAAGTCGAGCGCCTGTCTGAGCAGGGCCTCGGTCTGTGGATCGGTCGATTTCGTGCTGAACTCGTGTTCCTCGACGGCCTGGATGTAGCTGAGTATCTTCTTGGCGCTCGAGATCCTGATTTCAGGGAAGTTGACCGTGATGTCGCATAGCCTCAGACCATGCTCCACAAGGTCGCGCTTGTCCATCGTGTTCACGAGGACCTCCCTGGACATCTTCTCGTACCTGTCTGATTCCTCCCGCGTAGTGCCAGTGAGGCTGATGTTCTCCTTACCGCTCAGAAATTCGAGGACATCTCCAAGGAAGGCATACGGGATCCCGCATACCTTGAACGCCTCCTCCTTCGTCACAGGCCTGCCATGGCCGTATTCGAACTCGAGCACGGAGCGCGCATAGTCCTCGATCTTGTTCTTTCGGATGTCTTCCTCAGCCTGCTTCCTGCCCTCTGAGGCGGCCTCGAAGTATGGGTCGATGCTGAGCGCGTGGTCGAAGCATCGCAAAGCGGGTTCTGCCCGGCCGAGGGCCAGCAGGACCTGCCCCTTGCTCTTCCAAGCCTCCTTGTCGTTCGAGTCCAAGCCGATCGCACGGTCGTATGAGCCAACCGCCTCTTCGAAAAGGCCCTGCTTCTCCATCGCAAACCCTTTGCTCATCCATATCTTCGGGCTGCTGCTGTCGAGGTCAAGTGCTTTGTCGAAGCAGGCGTTCGCGTCCGAGAACCTGCCGATCTCAAGGTGCAACAGGCCGAGCCTGTACCATGCCGGTTGGTCCTCGGGGTCGGTCTCCAGGGCCTTCATGTAGGATCTCACTGCTTCTTCCTTGTCGCCCATCGCCTCGAAGCCCTTCGCCCTGCTCTTCCAGACATCCTTGTCGTTCGAGCCGAGCTTGATCGCCTCGTCGAATGCCCCGAGCGCTTCAGAGACCCTGTTGAGCTTCAGCAAGGCCATGCCCATGTACTTGAAGGTGGACGCATCCTTGGGGGCCAGCGTCCGCGCCTCGTTAAAGGACCCAATGCTGTCGTCGAACCTGCCGAGGCTGGCAAGCGCTCTGCCTTGGTTTGTGTGGAACTCGGCAACGTTGGGCAGGATCTTGATTCCTTTCTTGAAATCCGCGAGCGATTCCTCGAACCTTCGCAGCTCGAGGTACGCCTTTCCCCTGTTGTTCAGCACGAATGGTTGGTTGGAGTCTAGCTTGATAGCGTAGTCGAACGCCTCCGCTGCCTGAGCTGGGTTGCCGGCGCCCAATAACAGGAGCCCCTTCCTGTTCCAGAGGAAGATGTCCTTCGGGTCGAGAGTGAGTGCAGTCTCGTAGCTTCTGATGGCCTCATCCGCCCTCCCCAACTTCTCCAGCGCGTTCGCCCTGTCCGCCAAGGCGTTCTTGTTCTTCGGACTGAGCCTCAGGATGTGGTCAGCGACCGCGACCACGGGCTCAGGATCATCGAGTGCGATCAGCGCCATCTTCTTCAGCTCAAGCGTGTCGAGGTTGTCCGCATCGTGCTCAAGAGCCTTGTTGAAGCAAACGAGCGCCTCGTTCGTTCGTTTCAGAAATAGCGCAGCGCTGCCCTTGTCGATCAGAGCGTCTCTGTCCTTGGGGGACAACTGGAGTATCTCGTTGCAGACCGCAACTACCTCTTCGTTCCTCTTCAGTGATTTGAGCAGGTGCTTCTTCGAATTCAAAACAGTCAGGTTCCTCGGGGACAGTCTAAGGGCTTCGTCGTATGCTCTAAGGGCATCATCCAGTTTGCCAAGCTTGGTTAGCAGCGCGCCTTCCCTGACTCTGAACTCCGGCATGGTGGCCTTGAGCCTTATCGCCTCTCGGACTGAGGAGAGCGCGTCCTGGCTTCGGTCGAGCCAATCAAGTGCCACTGCCCTCTGGAACCACACATCGGCCTCTTTCGGGTCCAACTGAAGCGCATGCTCGTACGCCATCAGGCCCTGTTCGTACCGCTTCAGCTCGATGAACGACCGGCCGAGTCTAGAGAAGCTCGCCTGATCTTTTTGATCAAGCTCTACCGCTTTCGAGTAGGCCGTTACAGCCTCTTCATGGTCCTTCGCATTGAAGCTGGCCTCGCCTCTGATCTTCCACAATGCGTGGTTCGTCGGGGCTACCTGTATCCCCTGCTTCGAGTAGTCCATGGCTTCTTTCGCCTTGCCAGATTTGAGGAACAGAGCAGCCATGTTGAAAAAGATCTCTGGGTTCTTGGAATCGTGCTTCAACGCGATCCTGTACGCCGCCTGGCTTTCCTCGAACTTGTCCGCTCTGTCCAAGGCGACCGCCTTATCGAAGTGTGCGACCCTGTTGTTCTCGTCAATAGCGATTATCCTGTCGCAGGTGTGCACCACCTGGTCGTCCTTCTGCAGTCTCTTGTACGCATCCTTCAAGCTTTCGAGCAACGGCAGCGGAACGGGCGCTGTCCTCAGAGCCTTCTCGAAGGTCTTGATGGCTTCCTGCGTGTGGTCGGATTTCAGCTGCGCGACTCCCTTGTCGTGCATAGTTGCATAGTCGTTTGGGTCGACCTCGAGGATCCTAGTGCACCAAGCGATGACATCGCCATGCCTGCCCAACATGATCAGGCACTCCTTCTTCAGGATCATCGCCTCTTTCCGTTTCGGCGCCAGGTTGAGAGCTGCATCAGAGAAGGTCAGCGCCTCATCGTATCTCTTCAACGCATGCAGTGCCTTCGCCTTGTCCAAGAGAGAATCGTGGTCCTGAGGGTTGACCAGGAGTATCTTGTCGCAGACGTCGATCAGGTCCGCGTAGCGCGCGATCTTCAGCAGAGTTTTCTTCTTGTTGTTAAGGACATTGATGTCGTTCGGGTCGATCCTCAACGCTTGGTCGAAGGATTCCAGAGCCTTGTCGTGCAGATCAAGCTCCTCCTGAACTACCCCGAGCTCGTTCCAGACGACCTTGTTCCCCCGATCGATTTCAGAGGCCCTCGCGAAGTTGTTCAGCGCCTCCTCGCGCATGCCCTGCTTGTGCAGGATCCTGCCGAGGTTGTCCAGGCAGTAGACATCGTTTGGATCAATCTTGAGGGCGGAGTTGAGAGCATCGATCGCCTGCTTGCTCTTCTTCGCGTAGTTGAGCGCAGCCGCCATACCTATCCACAGATCCTTGTCCCTTGGCTCGATGTCGATTCCTGTCTGGAACGTGCCCACGGCCTCGTCGTACCTCTGCAACTTGCTCAGTGTCGACCCTTTCTTCTTGATCAAATCCAGGTCGTTGGGCGAGTGCGCGAGCATCTTGTCAAGATGACGAATGCCAAGAGGGTTGATTGCGAGGGCGCGCTTGTAGCTCTCGATCGCACCAACGAAATCTCCGGCCGCATCCTGTGCCTCCCCGAGCGCTGACCATATGCTTTCTGCATCGGGTGATATTGCAACCGCGCTCCTAAGCGATGCGAGAGCTTGCTCGGTCATTCCGAGCCTGAGCGCCGAACGCCCTTCCACGCCCATTGCTACGGCGTTCTTCGGATCCAGCTGAAGGGCGACCTTCGCTGCGTCCTGCGCCATCTGCGCCCTGTCGTGGGCAAGGTAGCCATCGCCCAGCTGGGTGAACACCTTGGAGAAGTCCAGTCTCATCTTCCCTATGAAAAGCATGTTCTCTTTGAGGAGCGCGCTGATCTTCTCCAGTTCCGCGAGAGCATCATTCGATCTGCCGTTCACGTCGAGCGAATCGGCTCTTGCCAGCTCTTTCTTGGATCTCTCGAGAAGCTTCTTCTCCTTGTTCAAGAGGGTGTCAAGTAGGCCCAAAGCAGTCCACCTGGCTGATTGCGACTTAATACGCTTGGCTTGATAAAAGAGTTTCCAGCATCTCGTCTGACCGATTCCGGAACGGATTAGGAGGCGCGAGTACTTCGTCCGACGCGAATTTCTCATGAATTGGTTGTCCGACGCAAGACCCAATGAATCCAGTGTCAGAAATCTCGTAGAGATTTCTCATATGTGATCTGTACCATAGTCAGACGAATCTGGCTAATGATTGCGTCATTCGGGCAATGTATAAATATGGGTGAGCGATATACGGTGAAACAGCTGACAAATCGTCAGACAAAACCGTTTAGGATGGGATGCAATGAAGCACAGGGACGCGTTTAAGGCAGCAGTCCGAAATGTCCAAGCGATACAGTGGGCGAAAACCCACACACTTCAGGACCTCGAGGATCTCGTGAACGAGATGTCGAGCCTTGGAGAAGATGTTACGGACATCTCACAGCTCCTGAATGATCTGTCTGAGATAGATCGGAGTCTGCAGGCCGATATGAGCGTCTCTCTTGAGCCCGAGGCAAGTGAAATCGCAGGATAGGTGTTTGAGATGGTACGATTGAGGAGAGCCAAGCCAAAGAAGATGACGGACGACGAGGAATTCACTGACAGCTACGCGAGATCGAAGGTTGCCGGTTTCCACCCGCACTGCTTCCTCCAGCCACTAGCACTGGCGGAGTCGAGGCAGTTCGATGAAATGTATGCCTTGGCGCACACCCCTGTGCTCGGAGAGAACGAGAACGAGGCTTAGACCAATTGCAGAATTGCGAGAAGGGCTAAACTGAAACTCAAGGGAACGAAAGTGCAGGTGCTGGGATTTGAACCCAGGTCGTTGGCTTTCGTCCCTCTCCAATTTTATATTCTTTACTGGAAGAGATGGAAGGCCAAAATCCTAACCAGCTAGATTACACCTGCTCGTTGTTGGGAAGCACGTTCCTTGATAAATACGTGTTTGTCATAGCGCTGGACATTATTCGGAAGAAGAATCAATGGGGTAGGCCGGATTTGAACCGACGGTCACGTGGTCCCGAACCACGGATCATACCAAGCTAGACCACTACCCCATCGTGCTCGGGCGATTGAGGGATAGAATGGTTTTGTTATTAATGGTTAGGGTGATTCGAAATCCATGGTCGGACAGGTCCTAGTTCTCAGCGCAATCTTCGTCGACTGCCTCGAGGAAACCCCTCTTGCATTTCTTGCCTTTCTCTGTCGTCTCGATTGGTCTTTTTGTCAAGCCAGATGCAATCGTCTTTTGCCGATAATCAGATACGGCAAACTATAAATATCGACAATCTTCTTCTTTGGCTATGCGTGACCAGGTAAGAGAGAAGATCGCGGGTGAGATCTGCCTTTCTGAAGAGCCGGGAAAGACGATTCGGAAGTGGAGGGAGCAGTTCGATATTTCTCAGCAAGAACTCTCCAAGCATCTCGGCGTCTCACCCTCGGTGATAAGCGACTACGAAGCGGGCAGGCGGAAATCTCCCGGCATCGTTACGGTCAGGAAGATAGTGGATGCGTTCCTGGACATCGACGAGAAGACCGGTGGTACAATCCTCAAGCAGTATTCTCTCGCGGCCAAGACCGACTCGATTATCTCGATAAAGGAATTCGCAATCGAGATCCTTGCTTCGGACCTTGTGAACAAGATCGAAGGCGAGAACCTGACACCTGCAATATCGCTTGACAAACACATCCATGGCTACACTGTGATTGACAGCGTCAGGGCCATCACATCGCTGAGCTCATTCGACTATCTCAAGATATACGGATGGAGCAGCCAGAGGGCACTCGTCTTTACAGGCGTGACTTTCGGCAGATCCCCCATGATTGCTATCAGAGCCCATCCGCTTAAGCCTGCGATGGTCGTGTACCAGAAGCCCGAGCAGGTCGACGAACTTGCGATTCGTCTTGCCGAGCTCGAGGGAATTCCACTCATACGCACACGGATGTCAATCGGAGACCTTGTGGAGGAGCTCCAATCACTCGGATGAGGAGTGTTAGGGGATGTCTGTATGAAAGTCGGAATCGTGAGTTACGGAGCGTATGTGCCCCGCTACAGGATTACGCCCGAGGAGATCGGGAAGGTCTGGGGAGTCGACGGCAAGTCCATGAGCAAAGGACTGATGATAAACTGCAAATCGGTTCCGTCACCTGATGAGGACACGATCACGATCGCCGTCGAGGCTGCCAGGAGCATGATGAAACGGTGCGAGGTGAATCCTCAGGACATAGGAGCGTTGTATGTCGGCTCGGAATCTCACCCATACGCGGTCAAGCCGAGCGGAACCATAGTCGCCGAGGCCATCGAGGCATCTCCTCACCTCACTGTTGCGGACTATGAGTTCGCGTGCAAGGCGGGGACCGCAGCAATTCAGACGTGCATGGGGCTCGTTGGTTCGGGCATGGTGAAGTACGGAGTGGCGATAGGTGCCGACACCTCGCAGGGCGCACCCGGTGACGCTCTGGAGTATTCAGCATCTGCTGGCGGAGCAGCATTCCTCATCGGCGCGGAGAAGATGATCGCGACGATAGACCGCACATACTCCTATACGACCGATACTCCCGACTTCTGGAGAAGGGAGGGCGAGAGGTACCCCCGTCACGGCGGCAGATTCACTGGAGAACCAGCATACTTCAAACACGTTCTGAACGGCGCCAAAGGCCTGATGGAAAGGACAGGCTCCACAGCGAAGGACTACACATACGCTGTATTCCACCAGCCGAACGGCAAATTCCCCACGAGGGTGGCCAAGCAGCTCGGGTTCACGGACCCGCAGGTCAAGACTGGCTTGCTAGCACCGCTCATTGGCAACACGTATTCCGGAGCGGTCCCGCTAGGACTCGCAGCGATCCTCGATGAAGCAAAGGCGGGGGACAGGATCTTCGCGGTCGCATACGGCTCGGGAGCGGGTTCGGATGCATTCGATATTCATGTCACAGACGAGATCGAGAAGTATGCGAGACACAAAGCTCCCACGATCAAGGAGCTCAACACGAACCTGAAGTTCCTCGACTACGCGATCTATGCGAAGTTCAGAGGCAAGATCATCCTGGGGAGTGAGTGACGATGAGACGCGTGGCGATAATTGGCGTTGGCGACACGGAGTTCGGTGAGCTGTGGGACTACTCTTTCAGGGAGATCGGCATCCAGGCAGGGCTCGCCGCAGTCGCGGACGCGAACATCACTGCCGACAAGATAGATGCGCTGTATGTGGGCAACATGTCTGCTGGCAGGTTCATCGAGCAGGAGCACATCGGCGCCTTGATAGCAGACTACTCAGGCCTTGCGCGAGATCACGTCGCGGCCACTAGGGTCGAGGCCGCGGGCGCCTCCGGTGGCTTGGCCCTGAGACAGGGGTTCCTTGCGGTCGCATCCGGCCTTCATGACATCGTGGTGGTCGGAGGCGCCGAGAAGATGACCGACGTCAGTGACGTTGAGTCCGCGATGATTCAATCATCGGCTGCGGACCAGGAGTGGGAGACCGTCCTGGGAGCTACCTTCCCGGCTTTGCACGCTCTGATCGCCCACAGGCACATGCATCAGCACGGGACTACGAGAGAGCAGCTGGCCGATGTCGCCGTGAAGAACCACAAGAATGGGTCCCTCAACCCGAAAGCCCAGTTCCAGAGGGAGATCACCAGAGAGACTGTCATGTCTTCTCCGCTCGTCTCCTCGCCGCTCAGGATGTTTGACTGCGCCCCGAGCTCGGACGGGGCAGCAGCGGTCGTCTTGTGCCCGTTGGAGGCGGCAAGGAAGTACACGGAGATGCCGATAGAGATAATCGGCACCGGCCACGCAAGCGACTCCCTATCCTTGCATGACAGAAAGGACATATGCACGATGGAGGCGACGAAGGTCGCCGCCAGGCGAGCGTTCGAGATGGCGAACCTGACTCAGAAGGATGTCGATGTCGCGGAGGTGCACGACAACTTCACAATAAGCGAGATCCTGGCCATCGAAGACCTCGGATTCTTCAAGAAGGGCGAGGGCGGTAGGGCCACGGAAGCGGGCCTGACCTCCTTGACTGGTGATGTCGCGGTGAACTCATCCGGAGGCCTCAAGGCTCGAGGAGACCCGATTGGGGCGACAGGTTTGGCCCAAGCGGTCGAGATAGTCGCTCAGCTGAGGGGAAAGGCGGACAAGAGACAGGTCAAGGACGCCACGGTCGGGCTCACTCACAATGTTGGTGGAACCGGTGCGACGGTCGTCGTCCACCTGTTCAGGAGGGGTTGAGATGGCCACGGCACCGAGATTCTGGAGAGAGAACCCGAGCAGATACAATCTGGTTGGCATAAAATGCAACAGCTGCGGGCGTCATTTCTTCCCTCCGAGAGCCATATGCCCAGTCTGCCACAGGAAGAGCGTCGGCAAGATCGAGAGGGTCAGGCTCAAGGGCGAGGGCAAGATATATTCGCTCACAGAGGTCCAGGAAGGGCTTGAGGAACTCTCGATGCAGAAGCCTTATGTGGTGGCCATGGTCGAGATGGAGGAAGGCGTCAAGGTGACCGGCCAGGTGATCGACTGCGAGGCATGTGACCTCAGGATCGGCACTCCCGTTCGGGCGACGTTGAGGAAGCTCAGCGATGAGGGGCCTTCCGGCGTCATACACTACGGGTACAAGTTCGTGCCAGTCAAAGAGACGGCCCCATGAGGGATTCCACTAGTTTGAGATATCGCTAGTATCATACGCGTGTTGGATGATGGCGGTCATGCCATGACAGACAAAAAGCCCACAGGACATGTTGGGATCGACGGCAATAGCCTGACCATCGAACAGGTCACCCGCGTTGCTCGAGAGATGGTCAGAGTCGATTTGACGACAGGCGCTAAGAACCGAATGCTGGCCTCTCGCAGAGCGCTCGAGAAGCTGGTCGAGGATGGCCGGACGATCTATGCCGTCAACACCGGGGTCGGGGAGCTTGTCGATGTGAAGATCCCGCGCGAGGAGCTCGAGAACCTTCAGGTCAACCTGCTTAGAAGCCACGCGTGTGGGGTCGGCGACCCATATCCCACCGAGATTGTCAGAGCGATGATGCTCCTGAGGGCAAACGCTCTTGCGAAAGGGTACTCGGGTGTGAGGCCGGACGTCGTGGATATGCTCGTCGACATGCTCAACAAGAGAGTCCATCCAAGCGTGCCTCACCAGGGATCCGTTGGAGCAAGCGGCGATCTCGTCATGCTAGCGCATCTTGGTCTTGCGATGATCGGAGAGGGGGAAGCGGAGGCAGGCTATGGATATGAGCCCGGAGTCCGCGCACTGAAACGGAAGAAGCTCTCTCCGCTGTCCCTGGAGCCAAAAGAAGCGATCTCGTTGATCAACGGAACGCAGGCGATGGGAGCTGTCGGAGTCCTTGCCGTGAAGGACGCTGCCGTCCTTGCGGACAACGCTCAGCTGGCCGCGGCGATGTCTTTGGAGGCATTGAAGGGGACATCATCGGCTTTCGACATCAGGATCTCCCAGGTGAGACCCCACAAGGGTCAGCTGCGCATATCCCGGAACATGCTTTCGTTGCTGCAAGGGAGCGAGATAATGGTCTCGCACCATGACTGTCCCAAGGTCCAGGACGCCTACTCCCTAAGATGTATCCCGCAAGTCATCGGCGCGAGCTTGGACGCGATTTGGTATGCAGAGGATGTCCTGGAGGTCGAGATGAACTCCGCGACCGACAATCCTCTGTTCTTTCCCGAGGACCGATTTGTCGTTTCCGGGGGCAACTTCCACGGACAGCCAGTGGCACTGGCCATGGACTTTCTGGGCCTGGCGGTTCACGAGCTCGGGAGCTTCTCGGAGAGGCGGACCGCACGCATGGTGGACGAGAAGTTGAGCGGGCTGCCCCCGTTCTTGACGAGGCATGGTGGAGTCTGTTCAGGACTCATGGTCCCTCAGTATGTCGCGGCCTCCCTCGTCTCAGAGAACAAGGTCTTGGTGCATCCGGCCTCCGCCGATTCGATTCCCACAAGCGCCAACCAGGAGGATCACAACAGCATGGGCACGTTCGCGGCTTGGAAAGCGCGGCAGATCGTCGAGAACTCCCGACGGGTCATCGCCATCGAGTTGATCGCAGCCGCCCAAGGTCTCGATTTCATCCACCTTAGCTCGAGCCATGCGGTCGAGAATGTCAAGGCCGTCCTTCGAAAGGAGGTCCCGCCGCTGGAGGAGGACAGATCTCTTGCCGGTGAGATCGAGAAGGTCGCTCGGATGATATCGACGGGGATATTCGTCAGTGCCGCGGAGAGCGCCTGCGATTTCCAGCGGACTTGATAGGAATAGTTTGAAAGAAGAACGGCGAGCGCATTCTCCGGTCTTCGAGGCCGGAGTTAGCGAGCAATGGCATATGTATATATAGTATATAAGACAAAGGAGTATGGTATGGGTACGAAGGCGACGAGGCATAGTAGGTATCACATCTTCTACCATCTAGTGTGGATACCAAAGTATCGCAGGGCAGTTCTTTCCGGCATGGTTAGGGAACGATTGGATGGGATAATCCGAGAGATAGCCAGCGAGAAAGGATTGGAGGTCATTGGCCTTGAGATAATGTCGGATCACATACATCTGTTCGTATCCAGCCCACCACAGAACAGCCCGTCGCTCTTGGTCAACTGGTTCAAGGGCATAAGTTCACGTC
>Ga0315284_10002095_pt1 | contig 28630 bp, 44 predicted proteins | sample YL17G09_16_MG_FD_203696 | JGI IMG/M metagenome (GOLD analysis project Ga0315284, IMG submission 203696) | Sediment microbial communities from Yellowstone Lake, YNP, Wyoming, USA - YL17G09_16 | ecosystem: Environmental > Aquatic > Freshwater > Lake > Sediment | place: USA: Wyoming | collected...
AGCCCCTTTATGACTGAACGGATTACCGTATTTAGATGGGCGACCAATATAAACGTCATAAGGCTGCTGTTTCCAGTGGACGAGCATAGGTTTAATAACTTTAACTGGTCGGGCGCGACTTACAAGCCGCTCCCCTCTAATAAGATTCACCTTGACTTCACCCTGCGTCATGCTATACTGTGAGCGCCTTGGTAGATAAGACTTATACGCTTACTGACAAGGCGTTACTGTTGGCGAAACTAAATTAGCCGTGCCAGGAGTATCGAGAAATCGGTATTTCTGGGTGCTGCGATCTTCGGGTCGTAACGCGAGAAGCGCGGGTTCGAACTAGTTCGCTAGTTTTCGGAAGCGTTGGCTTTGAGCGGGCACAAGCTATTGGGCTCCGGTACTTTGAAAAGGGTGCCGGAGCCCATTAGTGTTTTAACCTGTTGTTGAGATTCAATCTCCAAGAAGGAGAATCGCAGCATGGATTACCGCAGCAATCCCGCTTTTCAGAAACTCCGTCCTTCGGATCAATTTCTCTATTCGTGTCTAGAGGATAATACCCTTAAACTAAGGGCAACCCTTCTTAATCAAGGGCTGGATCGCGCACTTCGCGCCGAATTGTTCCACTCTATTAAAGAGTGTCGAGAAACACAGAATCGACTTCTAACCTCGCAAGTTAACGAGATCGAAACTACCCAAGTTGAGATCCGATCTTTCCGTATCAAGGGGAGCCGTTAAAATGTCTGAGTCTCCTGCAGTTAAGTCGAGGGCCCGTCGGATTTCCATCCGTCTACTTCCGGCGGCGGCTGAGAGTGTATTTGCTGGCTTTTGTGAAAAGTATCAAATGTTTATTACCGGCTGCGTCTTTCCTGCCACCACTAAAAATATCACTTATTTTCCTGGCAGTACTCTGGTAGCCAATGTCCCAATCCCTCCTACCACTTTTATTCAATATTCTCCAGTTATTTACCAACCTGCTACTGTCCCAACCTTTAAGCATACCTATATTAGGTGTGGATGTAGGGCGTGCGCTCGATGGCTTAATTTTAAGAGCCTCCCCCCTTCAACTGCCGACCCGGTGACACCCCCTAGATTTACTCCACATTTTTGTAAGAAGTTTTGCTCCCATTTCGGAGTCTATCACTCTTTCGAAAAAGAGGGTAAGCCTTACATTCGACGTTTGATCCTGGGCAACAATAAACGTTTTTCGGATCTTTTTGCCCCTTACATTCAATCCTGGGTCTGTTGGAATTATAACGGGGATCAAGGGTATCCCCGAAATTTACGGGATGCCTATCACAAATTTTGGAGTGCTCATTTTAGTTTTTCTTACACTGGACGAGAGCGCGCCCTAGATGATCCCACCGGATATGCAGAGTACCTCTTGAGCTATACACGAGAGGCAGAGCAGATCGCTGCGGCACAAGGGGATCAAGATATTAGTTTAATGGACTTGCTGAGTCCACTTAAGAATTTGGTTATTAGTCACGGGTCGCACGGCGGAGTTGTCTACAACCTTAAAGGTTACCCTAAGACGCCGCCCAAGGCACTTTTTGTCAATCGTGAAGACGACACCCATTGGAATATTGATGGTCTCATTGTCCCAGATTCCAAGGTCAAGATCTGTTCCGCCTATCTCCCGGGGTAGCCACCATGGAAATGCTAATTGGACCTACCTCTACCCATCGTGTAGAGGTGTTTCATCTTCCTCCGCTTCTCAAACATGAGAACGCGGACACCCTTTCTATTATTCAAATCCCGGGTACTCGTTATACTTACGTAGGTCGAACCTCCGATTGGACGGATCGCGTCGGTAGCTTAGTAGCGTGGATTCAGCCTGACTCTATTGTAGATTTAATGCGCCCTGAATTTAAGGAGATACCGGGAGTTCGGGAGCCTAGAATTCGCGCTCGGCGGATTCGAGGCATCGTTTCTTATGGATTACTTATCCCTCTCCCAACTGACACCGTCCTTAAGCCGGGGGATGATGCCGCTTCGTTGCTCGGGGTAGAACACTACGATCCAGAAGAGCGCCTTTATTCCAGTGGAGGAATTAAATCTAAGGGCTTGCAGAGAACCGGCTTCGCGCCGGGACCGCCAGGATATTTTCCTAAATATGATGTGGATGCCTTTTTGAAACATTATAAGCTTTTGGTTCCCGGAGAGCCGGTCGTTATTACTGAAAAACTTCACGGATCCAACGCTAGATTCGTTAAGATAGGAAATATTCAGTACTGCGGATCTCGGCAGGGTTGGAAACAGCCTTATAGCACGCCACCGGTTTTGACCTTGGAGGAGCTAGTTATTAAAACGGGCTCTGAAGAACGGGCAAAGGAGATTTTGAGCAAGATCCAAGCCAATTTTAAGCCCTATCAGGACGAGTGGTGGGCCGCGTTTGATTCCTCTCCGGGTTTAAAGCGTTTTTGTCAGGAGCGCCCGGGTTGGTGCGCTTACGGAGAACTTTACGGGCATGTTCCTGGTTTTTCTTATGATTGCGCGCTTGGGGAGAAACGACTCAGAATATTTGATGTTTTGACTCCCGACCAAAAATGGTTAGATCCCGCTGATCTTTCCCTTTTGGGGCAGGAGTACCAAATCCCCCTTGCGCCTCTGGTGGCAGCAGAGCCCTTTGACTTGGAAGGTGTTATTCAACACGCCACTGGTAATTCTTTGTTAGGGTCTCATATTCGTGAGGGCGTCGTCGTTAAACCTGCGGTTGATCGATGGGATCCCCATTTGGGGCGGGTCTCTCTTAAAGTCATCAATCCCGCTTATCTGGAGAAAAACTGATGCCGCCCATTAAAAAACAAAAGAAAAAGAATGCTCCGCTCGCGGCGGTGGCTGTAGCTCCCAAACCCACATTGGGTTTTCTGCCTCTAGAGACTCTGCCATTGTCTACCCTATTTCAGCATTTGGGTAGACTTTGCCGGATTAGGGGGGACTTGTGTTACGTTACCGACGTTCTACCTCATAAGTCTGGGCTCGACTTATTTTATCTTTTGGCGCATCAAAATCTTAAACCCAGCGACCTCGCACCAATTCTTCTGTTTGGACCCGCCCAACCTAACATCATCCGAGTTCACTTTACTAAGGGTGCGGGAACCCCCCCGAATACGCAGTATGTGTTTACGCAGCAACCAACTCAAGTTGAGTTATTGTTGCCCTTTAAAGTTTAGCGAGTTTTTGGTATTCTTAATATGTGAAACAACTTCTTCGAGAAGCTCTCCTTGAGCTTAATCAAAAAACGCATCGTCAAATTGAAAAAGAGACCGCTTGGAAATGGGCGGCGCGGGCCTGCGCAGCATACTTGCTGGTGCAAAACGAGGATAACCTAGGTATCGCGTTGGATCGCTTCGCTGAAGCTGAAGATTATTCTCGGGAAGCAGTGGAGCACGCTGCCACGTCTGCCGAAGAATTTTTGCCTCAACAAGTAATGGAGTGGATGCAGTCTTTTGCTACCAATGCCCGAAATTCTTTTTTGAGAAAGTCAGAATTCTCTTGACACTAATACTGTAGATATCGTAATCTTATTTTAAGAGGTTATTATTACTATGGCAAAACGTGGTCGTCCCCGTAAAGTTGGTCGTCCTTCTAAAACCGCCCGTAAGGCTCACGCTAAAACCGCTCGTAAGAGCAAGTGGGTCCGCAAGCACGGTAAGAAGGCTCTCAAGTCGATTAAGAAGGGCAAGAAAGTCGCTCGCGCGAAAGCTTTCCTGACCCGGATGGCGTCGAAGCCTGGTCGTCGGTCGAAGGCTGTTCGTAGCAAGGTTTCGGCTGCGAAGTCCGTTCTCCGTAAGGCCGGTGTTCCGATGCGCAAGAATGCCCCGCTGTTCCGTCGTAAGAGATAATCCGAGTAACCTCTATATATTCCTATAGTGTATATTCCATGTCCCGTCTGCTAACAAGTAGCAGACGGGACATTCTCTTTTCCAGTATTGATTCGCAATACTTTTGCTTTATATTGTGGTTATGAGACCTGGTTATTTGCAAGATCGTCATCATCCCCTCAGAGCCGCTCAACGTAAACCTTATACTCCGGCTCCGATCCCGCGATACACTACTTATGCCCCGCGATACAGCATTCCACCAGCAACCCTAACTGTTGATACTTCAACTCTAAATACCCCTAGAGTAATTGGTTTTACAGGGGCTAGCACGACAGCCTTAACGTCGCAAACTTGCTTCGGCGCAGTTAATGACCTCAAAGCAACAACTACTTGCCTTCAATCCAAGGGGCATCAAGCCCCCTGCACCGCGACTATGTCAGATGACATTTGTGGTCCCCCGCGACAAGCTGGAACCTCCGTCCCAGTTAAAGAAAGTCTAGTTTCTGGAAACCCGGTTTATCGTCAAAGTACCGGGCACGGACCTTATATTTTAGTTATGCCGACTAAGATTGCCTTGAATGTTCTTCAAAAGCAAACAGAAAATCGTTGGTTCCAGGGGCCAGGAGAGTTTACCCGGCAGTATCAAGTTGATGGCTGGGTCGCGCTCGCTAAGAACGGGCGTCCGGTAGAATTATTATCTGCGGATCTCACAACACCAGATAGAATTTCGACCCCAAAAAGATTCCAATCTTATTGGCTCGTCGTATCTCTCCTCGCGACCGCCCTGCTCAAATACTTATGGTTCTAAGTCCCGTCCCCCCTAGGGCTTAGATACCCTTGAAAAGGGCGTAGCCCCCTGTCATAATGGAGGTTGCCACATGGGACTAGATCCGAACGATGATTTTCAGTTGTGGCTCGCGGATTGCGTGTTAATATTTTTCGCGATTTTGTATTTTTCAACGGCTTTAGGGATTGGGTTGCGACTCTTCCGCTTTTGCGCTGGCCTTTAGGAGCAGTTTATGTTCAAGAAGATCCGTAGCTTTCGACAAACTGTAGTCTCCTTCTGGTCTTCCAAGAAGCCAAAAGACCAAAATCTGGAGCGGGCTTTCGCTATTATCAAACCCGCGCTCGCGGATTCAGAAAGTCTTATATCTTTGGAGAGGTCTCAAGATTTGGATCAGCTAATGGATCGTTTCCAGGCGACTATCCTGGAAAACGAAACCCTGCTCGCTAGTAATCGAAAAGATTCTTTGATACTAGAATCACAGATCGAGTCACGGACTCAAAGAGTCCGAGATTCCGTAATGGGCGAGCGTGAGCGGCTTCAAGCGCTCCGGCATATTAAAGGACTCAATACGCGACTGGTCAGTTTGAAGAAGCAATCTAAGATTTATTCTGACAATATCGATTTACACGAGCAACTCAAGAACCGGATTAAGGAGATGGCTGCGCTCTCGATGAAGACGGTGGAGACCGCTCAGATCGACGATCTTTCTGTTACTTATCAGGAAGCGCGAGACTCTCATCGAGATACTATCTTGGCGGGCAAACACGCATTGACCCCTGAGGGAGAAGCCGTTGAATCTTTCGATGAAATGGCGGAATTGAAGGCGTTGGAAGCTGAGATTATGTCAGAACCGCCAACGGAAAGCAAGAAGCCCGTTCCTGTGATCTCACCTCCAATTTTGAATGATTATTCAAAATCAAAGATCCCTCCTTTCTTTGAGACGGAAATATTTCGTCAAACATTGGAAGCTGCCAAGCAGCAAAATGATGTGATTCGAGCCGCAGACGACCTCGATGGTCCCGCACCCGCCCCACGACCTTCCATCGAGATCTATGGCCCTACGATTAAACCGAGAATGTCTCTTAAATTTCCGAGGCAGCTTGAATCAGAATGACTCTATTGCGGGCGGGTCAATACCGAATTGATGAAGTCCTTCCCTATATTCTTCCTGATCGCTATCACCGAAAGGGCGGCGACAACTTTTTTCGAATTTATGATGGAAAAAAGGTTCGAATGACCAGCCCGCGGTATCATTGTTTTGCTGCTAGCCTCAAATGTTGTGCGTGTGGATTGGAGGGATTATTTTTTGCTTTGGAGCGAAACCTGACTTCCGTTTTGTGGCATTTTAACCTTTATGGGTATAACTCTCTAGGAGAAGAAATTCTCCTGACCAAGGATCATATCCGCCCGCGAAGTCGAGGAGGTGTGGATCATCAATCTAATTATCGTACCATGTGCCTACCCTGTAATCAAGTAAAAGGGAACACCCTTCCCGGTCTTGACAGGTAACCTTATTCTTCTATGCTCCTGTTATGCAAAATTCTGAGCCCGAGGTTAATCAGCGCCGCACCATCTTAGCAACTCTTATCCTCACCCACACTAACGGTTCGCGGTCATTGACCCAGATTAAAAATCTCCTAGATTCCAAATATGATATGAAGTTTCAGCCCCAGGAGTATGCAGAAGCTGCTGCCATGTACTTGGTGGGCAAGTGCTTATCTGCAACGTTCCTCGCTGGGACTCCGCTCTCTTTAATTGACTCCTTTTTAGGCGACCCGGTTAAGACGTGTCTAGAAAACCCCGATAGCATTCTCTTGAAGGTTCAGCCAGAGGGGCAGAAGTTACTGGAAGAGTTAGGAAAAATGTATGAATTGCCTACCGACTGACCGGAACGGTAAACACAAAGTTGTACTCCTCCTATTAGGTCTTGTTGCTGGGTTAAATTGTGGGCTCGGAAGCGCCCTGTTAATCAATCAAACTTTTGTGCGACGACTCCTTTCTAAGCAAAGAGAATCCTTAACTCGAAATGTCGTTTTTGAGTGTCGCGTCGAAGAGCGTGGCTATTTAGATCGTTCTCTTATTGAAATTCTGCAGACGCAACATCCAGAACTACAACTTACTGAAGTCGGGCCGGTTAGTGGGAACTTTAAATCATCAGATAGCCGATGTGTTAACTATCGGTTTTCAACTAATTTTGGTTGCACCAGCATGTTTCGATTTTTGACCTTATCTGGTCCCGCTTATCTCTACCTGGACTTAGTCCAGATGCCTGGCGTGCTCAATATTGACATCATTGATCATGATGGCTTTTGATACTTGGCAGGAGCGTTATCGTGCAGTATCTCAAAGGTCTAACCGAAGCTGAGATCCTATCCCAGCTTTGCAGTCGATGCAGTGGTCGCGTCCATGTGACCCGAGGTAAATATACCGCCGGTTTACCCGGGAGACCCTTTATAGGGTCTTGTATTTCTGTAGTTAATTGCGCGCGTTGTGAGACGACTCGTTGGGGGGAGTTCACTTTCGACCGGAAAACCTCTGCTTGTTCTGCTGTAGAGAAATTCTTGTTGAATCTTGATCTTACCCCTCTGGAAATTCACGAGCCCTCTGAATCACCTGCCGCCCCTCTTCCAGTTTCTGACTTGGACTCTTTTATGAGAGTCAGCGAAAAGGTCAATCGAGTCTTAGATCAATTAACGGAGATCTCCGCCCAGGCGGATAATATCGTTAGCGCGCCCGCGCCTCTACCGGTAGCACCAATCGTCGCACCGCCAATCAAAATTTTGATTGGGGATCTCCCTGACGCCACCCAAGCGTTTTGGGAGCCCGCTCAGGAGAAAAATCCGCTCAACAATTTTTCTATCCTAGTCACGGGAGATTCGGGTTGCGGTAAAAGTCAACTTATTCGTGCTTTTTTGAGCGAACTGCGGGTGCCGGTTTGGATTTTTGATTTCAAGAATGACTATTCTGGCGATTTTGCGACCCGGCACGGCTTCAAGGTTTATGACCTCAATAAGCAGGGGCTACCTTTCAACCCTCTTCATTTGCTGGAGAACGAAGATGGGGAGTGCCAGCCAATCCGTCAAATTCACGAAATTGCAGGAGTCCTCCGGAGAATTTTTACCTTAGGAGATCAGCAAGAAGCTCGTCTCAAGAATGGGATTGTGGAAGCCTTTATTAAGCGAGGTATCGATCCTCGGTTTGTTTACAAGAGGATTAAAGCTTCCGGTAAGACCCCTTCGTTTTCCGAAGTTTATGAGTTGCTGAAACTCAACACTGAAAATCAATCACTTTTGAATCGTTTGTCCTATCTTTTTGATCTCGGGTTGTTCCCAGGAGAACAACGTATCGTATTTACTGATCTTCTTCGACAGCCTACCGTTTTCAGCTTTCATAAGCTACCTGACGACCGAATGAAGGGTTTGCTAGCCGAATTTTTAATAATTCGTCTCCACGCTCAGATGCTGAAGCAGCCCCATGTTCTCCATCTAGGCTTCCAACTCGTCTTGGATGAAGCTTGGAGAATCAAAGAGAGCGAACGGTTGCAGGAATTGGCTCGTGAAGGGCGAGCTTTTGGTCTGGGATTGATTGTTGGAACTCAATTTCCCGGTGATCTGCCCGAAGCCCTAACTGGCAACCTAGCAACACAAATTTTCCTCCATAATAAGGAGCCTGAGCATCAGAGATTCATTATCAAATCCCTCTTAGGATCTGCTTCCGGGGCAGAATTTTCTGCTTTGATGGAAGAGATGGGGCGCTGCCAGAAGCATCAAGGGTTTTTGAAGAATCAGCAGTATGCCCCCTTCGCGTCGGTTAAAACGCTACCCTATTATGCTCGTCATTCCTCGTAGAAGGGATCAAGTACCTTTTTCCCAGGTTTCCTTCTTCGAGGCAACACTTTCACAGGTTCTTTGGAATAGGCTGTCTTTTCCTTCTTACCGTGGATCCGTCGAAGCCGTTGTCTGATTTCTTGGCAAGCTGGGCACCGACCGTCACAAGGATGGCGAGGATCACAAGCCTTTTTGGGCGCGGGACCAGGGTTCCGACGTTTTTCCCACTTTAAGGCTTGAGCCTTTGCTTGTTGAGCCGTCAAATTTTTAGGCTTTAAGCGACTAAAGATAGCCCCAAAATAACGCCGTTGAGTGGAGGTCAGTTTTTTCCCATGGACTTTCCCGTGGTGAAGGATTATTCGAGCTTTCTGCCAGGTTAACCCGCGAGGAGCAGGTAGCGCTTTCTTAGATTTTTTGGATGCCGGTTTTCTTTTCATATTTTGATTGTAATATACTTTCGGCTTGCTTTACTAGGGATAAATGTTATCCTTCCTGACTCTAGAAAGAGGTTCAATCATGCTACGTTCAAGTACCGTTTCAGCGTTGTTTTTGGTGGGTGTCGGGCTGTGCGGGTGTTTAAATACCCGCAACGGAAAGCCCGAGCCCCATCCAGATACTATCTCCCACGTCGCGACCGCTAGCGAGACCGACGCTTGGCGAAAATCTGGGTCTTGGAAAGTGTCAGATCCGGATCTTGATGCAGAACCTAAGGGATGCTGCCGCCCGCCTTCTCCCCCCGCTAGTGGTTGCTGCCCAGTTTCTAGCAAAGACGCCTGCGCGCCCATCGAAACTCCGACACTTCAGTTGGAACGCAATCATTTTTAGTATAATCAATACATGCCTACCACGCCCCCATTCTATAAACCCGCCCCGTTTATGTATACAACTGTTGCCCAACGGGGTTGGGTTGATCCGACGGATATTATGCGATGGACGCCTCAAGGTTATCAGCAAACTGCTTTAGATATGGAAGGCGAGCCGCTTCGCACTTATTCTCCCTATGGCGTCCGGGGGTCTCAAAAATATCCCTTTGGCAAAGCCTTCAAAGAAGCCTGGGAGATCGATGGTTGGGATCATCATTTAACTCCTGGGTTGGCGGTAGCTGCTCTTCTACTTCTACTCCTGATCTGAGGTTTAGATGGGACAACTCTATTATTTACCCACTGCGAGCCGTGCAGGGTTTGTGGTGCCACGTACTGCCAACTCATTTAGTATTGGATGCTTTTTCGATGCAGAAGAGAAAACACTTCAGTTTGCCTCCAAACTGAAGTCGGGGCATCCGTCAATAACGGAACCCTTAAACTTGAAGCTTCTGTGCCCGTCTCATTTAATTGTCTACACTGTGCTCCCTACTGCAAACGAGCTTACAATACAAGACGTGAGGATTTTTCAGTATCTTTTTGATCTAGAGCACAACTTGAAGTGCGCGGCACTTTTCTGCCCTAACGTAGCCTCCACGGGGAGAATTTGTTTCCCGTATGCAATGAATTTCAAACAGTCTCCGCGATCAATTACAAATCTTTTTTGGTCCGGGCTTTTCACGGAGAGCATGGTAGACACTTTCCCTGATTTATCTTGTAATTTCTCTTCACCTGAGATCTTTTTTAATGAATACTTACGGCGTTTTCAAAAATCGGAAGCGCCAGCCCCAATTTTCTCCTCCCGAACGCCAGCCTTTAACGCTGGGACGGTTTCTTGGATTGGATCTGTTGATGCCCTATATTTTGATCCGGATGCCCAGACTCTTATACCCGCAGAAAATATTGATGGTCGATGGCTATCTGACAAGAAGCCACTTCCCGAAACCCTAGTCCCTGTTTGAGGTGCGCGTGTCTCTGCTCGAATATATGGCTAAATCTTACCTAGCAGATCAAGCGGGTAAAAAGCCCATTCAGCCACGAGACCCCAGCAAAAGTTTAATTGCTGTGGGGTTCGGGGCTAACATCCGCTTGTATAACTTATACGAAGAAACCTATTCTGACCTCTTAGTTGAGCCCCTTCCTAAGCCTAAGAAGAAAAAGAAGCCCGCGGCTACTGCTATCGGGGCCATGGCTCAATCCTATGATTTTGCTTTTACCGGTAGTTACCCTCTGAAGATCCAGTTCGACCCCACTGGTCGTTACTTAGCGGTGCTCCAATCTAATGGGAGTCTTTATATTTGGGATGTTGCTACTCAATCCCAACTCCCTATCATTTGTCCAGAAATCCCCCGCGGGTTTAATTTCAGTCCGGATGGGAATCGTTTTATTTTTCGAGGGGAAGCGGCTTATCACATTTTTGACGTTCCTTCTTTTGCTGAGTGGAAGACTATTACCTTAAATGGCTTGGGCGACGATTTGTATGATCTGCCTTATCGGTTTCCCTTTTTGCTAACAGATAGCGCCCAAGCAGTAATCCTCGGGCATTTTCATCTTCATGCGCTTAATCTAGCTACCGGGATCTCTCAGAGCCGGGTTATGGTTCCAACCTCCATTAGTAATTGGTTGGTTCGAAGCGCCTCTGGAGATCTCCTTTACGCAAACAATGGCACCATACGTCGCTTTTCACAAGAATATGGCTTGCTGGCGGGTTGCGACCGGAACATGGCTACTTTTGAGGCCAACCCTGCTTGGGATCTCTTTTGCTATGTGTGTTCTGACACCGGGCGAATGTATATTATGGACTCCCAAACTTTTGAAACAGAATTTCAAATTCCCGAGTCTAGTGGTTTCTCCTACCCGAAATTTTCGGCTGACGGGTATCATTTGTTATACTACTCTGAAAATTCTAATGAGATTCATATTCGGGACATTCGAAACCCTTCCTGTCAGATCGTCGGAATAATCCCTCTACCTTTTACTCCTAGTTGTGCTTTTGATCTTCAACCCCAACTCGCCTTCCCCACTACTTAAGGAGAGTAATCCATGGGACTTACCAGCCGTGACTATAGGCATTTCCGCAACGCAGGAGTGTCTTTGGGGCTTCATGTTGAAGCTAGGATGGCACACCTGGCCGTTGTTTTTACTCATCCTAATGATCGCTTTAATCCGACCGTTGCTAGGGAACTGCTGGATATTCGATTCGACGCCAACGATGCCACCCTCCGTTCTTTGAGCTTAGATCGAAATGTTTTCTCCTTCCCTTACACGGGCTCTAAGCCTCGAATCGACATCTTCAAGCCCCTAGAGGTAGAATTAGCCCCCATCCTCGCTGAGCGCAGCCGGTCGAATCCTCGGGGTGCGACCGTAGAAAGGATTATGGCGGAAATTCTGGTAGAAGTTCGGCATCGTCGGCGGATGGCCTATGAATCGTCTCTCTCGGAAAAGAGCTAGTGGGGCATACTTATCGGGCCAAGCCGATAAGTCCGCCAGGGGGTTTTGAGAAACTCTCAGAGCCCCCTGTCCCCCCTTCTTCAAAAGATTCTTTTGCTGGACGGTTGCTGCGACAGTTATTTTCTCCCAAAAATCATCATTATGTTTGTGAATACTGCGATGGCAAGACTCAAGTCCGGTCTTACCTAAACACCGATGGGTCCGCTATTTATACTGATTGCCCACATTGCTATTATGATCGGAGCTTACAGCGGGAACTGTTCTGAGGCCGTAGTAAGTACCTAGCATTTTTCCCACTGCAAATAGCCCCAAGGGCAGTAGACCTTGGTCCTTTTGGATAGAAGCAGTTACCCGACTAATGACATATATGCTAATAACTGCAATGCTAGCAGAGAACAGTGCCGCTCGAATTCTTTGGTTGCTTAAGACGCACTTTTGGTATCCGGTTAGCAGGGTGTCTTGTAAAAAGCCCGCTAAACTGTAACCCGCTAACTCAATCATACTTCAATGATAGTCGTTGTTCTGAACTTTGCAAGGCAGGAGCGTCTCATGGGGCATCACAACTATATCGTGCTCAACGATCAGCAAACCTATGCTACTGCAGATAATTGTTATCTGGTCGCCATTCTCGATTTAGAGGGTCTGCTAGAAATTGACCAAGAGTATGATCCAGATCAAGACAAGTCTTTCACTGCTATTATTAGGGATCGGAAGCGATTGGAGCGTTTGGAGTTAGTCAAAGTTTTCCGGGTCGGAGATTTGCTCTCTTTGTTAAATATTGAACCGTCAGAAGACGAAGACGACGAGTGGTCCGGCTGTATTGATGATGACGATGACGATGATTCTGACCTTGATTTGGAAGCCCGATCCAATGACGATTAAAAGAATTTCTAGAGTTCCCACTGGGTCGATTGCGGTTACCTATGGCAGAGAACCTCCTGACTCGACGAGGTCGAGTTTCGGCTCACCCTGGGTAGGATGCATCACTCCGCCCGAAGTGCGTAATATCGAAGTCCGTATTGGGGGGCTTATGAATTATATTACCCGGCAGACGGAAATTTCCGTCCCCCCATTACTCTGGTCTTGGCGTTCCAGACTGGAATTTACGGTTATGTTTCTTTTTGATTCCAGGTTTATTGCTTATCAGCTTGCCAATGTCGATAGTTGGGGGTTTATCTGTTTTGGGGAAAATCCTAAGCCTTTAAGTTTGTTGTCGAGTCGTCATATGTTCTGGAATTCTGTTTTTGACGATAGCCTGTCCCAACTCCCTGCTGTTTATCATACTTGCTCTCGCTCGCTGGGTCTCCATAAGTGCCCGAGACGACATCGATGTTCATCTTTTCTTCTTCCTGAGTGCTATATTTTAAATTGCGGTTGTTGTAAGGGTTATTGTAACTGCCCGAGGTGCGAGTGCTGTGATGGGTATTGCTCTTGCGCTAAAGCTCGCGCCCAATCTCCAGAGTGGATTAAACTGATGGATGAGCACTTATCCAGTTTTACGCAAAATCCCCGGAAAGAGCTTTTGAGCTGCGTGACAGATAGACATATTCTTAAAACTTCTTCCACCGCACGCGGGTTTTTCCATGCAGGGGATTATCACCCCAATCCTGGGGTTTTCGCTCGGCCCGTCATTGAAAACGAGATCAATGGGGATTGGATGATCGAAGAAACTCAGGAAGTCCTTCCGGCGGATCAGATCCTTCTTTCCTAAGGAGTTAGTTATGGCTAAACCTGCAATTGGCGAGCGGTGGATTATTAGAGATGCTTCTAAAATCCAAAGGATTGACCCTTCGCTTTGGGTACCTGGGATGATGGACCATCTTCTAAATACCCCTCTTGTAATTAATTCTTTTGCGGGAACGGATGGTCGTCTTGACGGAACTCAAGAAAAAGGGGAGCTTGTATCATGGAGGTTTAATGTGGGCTGGCTGGAGCCCGTCAACCCCAGCCCGAAGCTCGGAGAACGTTGGATTTTGAAGGATGAATCCAGAATTCGGAATATCGATTCCAGTTTATGGGATTCTATTATGCAATACGCCATTAACGTTCCTATCAAGGTTTGCTCCGGTTTGATGAGTTCCTCTCGGTTTCGAGGGGAGCCCCAAGTCCTTCGTCCTGGCACTAGTTATTTGGAGCAATGGACCTTCAACATTAATTGGCTAGATCCACTAATGACGGCGACTCCGCCGACTCCTTTGGACTTAGCGACATTCACTAAACTTTTGCAAGCGTCTCCCGAAGCTTGACTTATTATCAACTTATAATACTATCTCTTAAGTTTGAGGTTTAGAATGGGATCACAGCCCAAAAGAAAAGTCTATACTGTTAAGTATTTTTTAGACCGGGATTTTACGAATCAGTATCAGTCTATCCCGGCGGCTACCGAACAAGAAGCGCGCGCTCATTTCGAGAAAAAGATGCGCGACTTAGATTCTAAGCCCTATGAGATCGTTCAAATTTATCTCTCCGGGGCGTCTAGCTTCTAATGGTGGTTTATTTAGACAATTCTCCACTTTTTGGCTAACCAGTAGCCTGCTGCGCTAATTAAGCTTAGTGTCAGGACGCGATTTAAGCTCCCGCCCTGCCAAAAACTTAAAAAGGTATCTGGCAAGCCGCTAAATTCTGAGGGGAACTCTCCTCGGGCTTTTTCTCTGGCAAAAGCGTCCTGCCGCATTGCTTCGATATCTTTATACATATCTTGATAATTAGCGGCGCGGGCTGCATTATCCCAGCCCCTTTGGCCTTGGGGGTGCCCGCCAGAAGGATTATCAGGTAAATTGGTATATGCCATACTCTAATATACCAAAAAAGGGGGCCACATGACCAAAGATGAGTGGATTCAAGAGGCGAAAGCCCTTTTGTTCGACGCGATTTATTGTTGTGACTCCCCCTCACTTAGGGATGAAATGGAAGCCCTTATCCAAAAGGGCGGCGGTTATAAGTATGATGAAGAATCATCCACAACACCCCTTAGATGGGCAGAGAGTGAGTAGATCATGCTCAACTACAGTCTGAGCGAAGAATTCGCTAATCTGGAAGAGTATCGCTATGTGTTTAATAGCTATATTGGTCCTGAGTTGTTGGAGAACTTCTTGGCGAATTTCTCAGAGTTGAACGACCCGGACGACTCCACTTCGTAGGTCTACCCCACTGTAATCTTTACTGGTTGCGAGTGGTGCCGGTTGTTTGTTGCCATAATCCATCAGATGGTTTGCACCAATATGGTAAACCGGTATGTTGGCTAAACAAACGCTCTTTGCTTTTCTATACAAAGACAGATCCGAAGTAAAAGCTCCGATTCCTCGATAGTGCCTATCTGTCTCGATGACCAATCCATTCCCGCTAATTGGGGGCAGATCCGTAGGATTAGGGATGAAATAATTCCAAATAGTCTCTGGGTCAAACTTAAGATAGGTGGACTCGGTTCGATAGATTTTTTGTCGCTGTAACCATGACGTTTGGTTTTCTTCCGAAACTCGAAATCCAGCTAGATCCGCAGTCTGCGCCCGATAGGCTATTTGTCGAGTCCAGTAGGGCAGCAGATATCGAGTCCCCTCTGGTAGTAAGCCATCGTCCTCCCAGTGAATAAAACTTTTTAAGTCAAAATACTGGCTCCCCCACTTGAAGAGGCTTAGCCCTAAGTTTTCTTGACAAGAAACCGCTTCTATTTGTGAATATCTCTCTAGGAGATTTTTTACCCAGGTAACTATTTCGGGGGATGGTTGGCTGAGTGACAGGTATATTTTTTGTTGGGTCTCACCTTGAAGGCTGTGTAGCAGTGAATTTAGCGTGAGCTTGGCGTATTCTAATCGTTGATGCAGTCCGATTAAGATCGGGAGAGGCGGGATGGTAGGTTTGTAGTAGGTATTCTGGCAATTGACGACAAAAAATGCCTTGCTATTGGTGTTAGGTTTGACGCTGATTACTTCTTCATCCGTAGTTCGGAGAAATAAGAAATCGTGCGCACCATGAAAACGGAGTAGGTCAGCTTCTCTGGGGTATCGAAGATAAGGATTTCTGTAATAGAGGAAAGGTTCTGATGCGATTATTTCTTGCCAAGGCAATCGCGTTACGATTGGTTTAATATTTTGGGCGGCTAATCGCTTGGTGAGTTCAGTAACAACTTCTGGATTTTCTTTTGGATCCGCCCGGATATAGGCCAGCATCTAGCCATTAACCTGCCGAAAGAGCTTCTCTAGGTTGAGGGTTCCGTCAGGATTACCGATCAGGGGCAGCGCTTCTTGGGTTAGGCGGGTGCATAATTCCGGGGCTAAAACATCTTTAATCTCTCGATGAAATTCTGCACAAATTAGATTTAAGACTTGCCCTATCTTGTAGTCAAAACTCGGATTGTTATTGCCTATTTGGGACCAAAATTCCCGACTACTTAGGTAGGTGAAATCGTGACTCGGAGGAGAGGTGGTGCTTTTCCTCCCATAGCAGGAAGCAGCGATGCAATTGAAAGTTTTTCCTTCTGCTTGATACTTTTCTTTCACGCTGTTAGAAGTGACGGATAGGTTATTCTTAGTGGAGGAATTAAGGTCTTTTCCACTCTTAACTTGATATCCAGTAACACTATTGTCTTTTTCGACCTCATAATCTAATCCATCAGGATATTTGGGCGGTCGAGCCCCAATATGACACTCTTTAGCTAGAGCTTCTAGTAAGTGCCCAATCGCCTCTTCTTCCGAAGCAAAAAATGTGCTCAAGACTTGGAGATAAGCCCATTTCTCCACCGTTTTAGTGTCCCGGACCGCCGTCATGAAAGGGTTGGTATTGTTAATACGTCGTCGTACCCCAACTTCAGAAAATCGCTTCTTCATGCAAGCGTTATATTTTTCGGAAGCTAGGTTCCATATTCGTTGAGCCTGCTCTAAACTTATCCCTAATATCTCAGCGACTTGTAGCGTTTGTGTAGGCACAGTAGTTGGCGCGTCAACCATATTATCGCTCAATCATTCTTTTGTAACAAGTAACTGGTTGACGGTCAATAGCTTAGAAAATCACTTCTTGTTTTTCCACCAGCAGAGTAGTCCAGCTAGGAGAAGAGACCCGACAACAATTTTGGTCCAATCATAGCTGGGTAATTCCCCTAGTGTTTGAGAAGCTTTCTTTTGGTTAGCTGCGCGTTTTCGCTTCTTTAGTTCCGCCAGCGGAACCATCCAGCGGCGTTCTGGGTAAGTAGAGCAAGGGCCTCGACGGCACGGATAGTGTTTGTTGAGGGCGTTGGCTAACGCATTATTGACATAGCTGGAATTAGGATTCCGTGCTTGGGCGATAGTTAGCGGAACAGTTTCCGGCGGCGGCAGCGGAGTCGGCGCAGGCGTTGCCGTTTGTGCTGCAGGTTTTGGTTTCCGGGAAACTACTACCTTTTTCTTTTTCGCGGGAGCCAACGGTGGCTGCAATACGGTTGGCGGGGTCGAAGTTGGCGGTTTTTTCACCGGAGGCCACTGATAGACCGGGGTATTTATTACTGGTGGGTAGTAGGTCGGGGGCTGCTTCAAAACCGGTGGCGTTTTCAGAGTCGGCGGTTTTTTCACCGGGGGCCATTGATAGACCGGAGTATTTATTACTGGTGGGTAGTAGGTCGGCGGTGAAACCGGGGGCTGCTTCAAAACCGGCGGAGGGAAGAAAATCGAAGGCGGATTTAGGATGGGAGGGGGCGCAACCGGTGGCGATGTGACCGGAGGCGTCGGAACTGGCGGTTTTTTGTAGACCGGAGGAGTTGGGACCGGAGGAAGGGGAGTCGGCGGTTTTTTGTAAACCGGGGGCGTCGGAGGGTCTTTGTAAACCATCGGCGCATTAATTGGGGGGACCGGCAATAAAACTGGACCTAGTACCGGAGGCGGCGATGTGACTGGAGGAGTCGGAACTGGCGGTTTTTTGTAAACCGGAGGCGTCGGAGGGTCTTTGTAAACCATCGGCGCATTAATTGGGGGGACCGGCAATAAAACTGGCCCTAGTACCGGAGGGGGTGTTACTGGCGTCGGAGGGTCTTTGTAAACCATCGGCGCATTAATTGGGGGAACCGGCAATAAAACTGGCCCTAGTACCGGAGGGGGTGTTACTGGCGTCGGAGGGTCTTTGTAAACCATCGGCGCTTGCTGTGGTCCAACTTGGAAGGTATCCTGAGTAATTATTCTAGAGGGGGCCGAAACTGGAGCCGGAGTCGGTTTGGTTCCAACTTGGAAGGTATCCTGAGTAATTATTCTAGAAGGGGCCGAAACTGGAGCCGGAGTTGTTAAAATCAGCGGAGGACGTAAAATAGACGGCGGAGTCATCGGCGCAGGCGCTGAAACTGGAACCGGTGGCGTTACTAGTGCTGGGGTTTTGGAAACTGTGCGCCCGACAACGAGGGCATCTTGTTGGGGAGTGTTTCTGGAAACAGTCGAGGGAGCTGGAGCTGCTGGTGGTCTGGAAATAGTGGGTATAGGAGTCGGAGCGGATTTTGTTTGAGTGGTGGGACTATTTATTGGTACTGCAACTCCGCTATCATTCCAATAGTATTTATCTTGATGAACTGCAGGCGCTGGCGCTGGCATCGCCACTGTCGCGGGAGCCTTATAAGTGGTCCCTACATTTAGAGCCGCATTACTAGCAGCCGCAGGAGTCGTTTGAATTTTGTTAAGAGCCGCGGTCGTTCCAGCGCCATAAGGCGCTCCTACATTTAAAGCTGCATTACTGGCAGCGGTAGGGGTCATCTGTACCGTATTGAGCTTAGTGGTTGTAGCCGCTTTATATGGCGTGCCGACGTTGAGCGCTGCATTCATTTGCGCCGCTTGAGTATTAACTGGCGTGGTTAGGGGCTTCGCTATCCCTGGGAGCAGAGGGGCTGCAGGGACGTTAACATTTAATTGTCCCAGCCCTGGTTTAAAAGGCGGCTTCTGAAAAGAAGGTTTGCCGTACATCCCAAATCTAGATTTGCTCATGATTTGATTGTATCAAATCACTTTTTGAAACGAAGAAAATAAATAGCGATCCCCGCTAGTCCGAGCCACCCAAGATTATCGCGTAGCCCGGTAGAAATATCACCAAAACCCTGTAGCAATAGCCCCGCCGCCTTGTTGACGGGCGCGGGAGAATAGGTCTGGGTCAAGGAGGTAGGGACCGGGACGTTGTAGGTGATCCCCTTATTAAGAGCGGCAATATTCAAAGCCGCGGTTGTCTGCGGAAGCGGTACCCCATAAGGCCCGCTCTTATTTAGCGCAGATACGTTAAGCGCAGTAGTTGGAGCCTTATAACTGATCCCTTGGTTTAGTGCAGCATTAAAAGCCGCGTTGCTGGCAGGTGTTGTCGGGTTGTAAGAAACGCTGACAGTTTTAGTAACGGGTGCCATCGTTGAATAGGTTTTATTGAGAGGCGCGCCATAGCTGACGGGTAGAGAAATCGTGGGCAGAGGCGCGGCGGAAGAATAGGATTTGTTTAAAGCCATAGGACTAGCAGGGGTATAAGAAGAGGGAGGAATAGAGGGCATAACTTTAGGCCCTTGGACAAATTTAGAGATGGGGTCTGATTTTTGATATGGTTGGCTTCTTAAGCCATAGCTATCGGTTGTCACGGAAGGAATAATTGGAGTTGCGATAATCGGAGGCGGCGCGATTGGCGCAGGTGTTGGGACGACAACTGGTGCAGGCATTGGAGGAGCCGGACGCCGTGCCATGGTAGAATCTAAATCGTTGACCAAACTTTTAGGTTGGGTTTGCCCTAAGCGAGGATAAAAATTAGGTTTTTGAAAGGAGGGCACCCCATTTAATCTATTATGTCTCATAGGCAGATTATATCAAAATCCCTTATCCTCTTTCAATCTTCGAAGAAATCTGGCTCAGGTAGGAAAATGGGTCGCAGCCCCGAGCCGTTGCAGTTAGGGCATTGCCAGTAGCCCGAACCCCCACCAGAACCCTGACACTCATCGCAAGCAACCGCCTCAATTTCTATTTCATCATCTAGGTTGAAATCTTCTTCTAATAAGTCATCTGGATTGACGAGGTACCCTTCTTCATCACTCCAAGATCCATCTTCACCGATGAAATCATCCGCATCGAGATCGTCCCAAAAATCAGCTTTCTCTTCCAAGCTCATTTTTTGATGGGTTGGGCAGACAGAATAACTTTCATTAAATCCCAGCGGGCGGTCTTCACAGAAGGGGCAGAGGTATTTCATACCCTGATTCTAGCAAAACTTGGTTATTTGGCTGTAATTCTCCAGCAAATAATGCAAATACTTATTCTGGGGGCCGGGCTCACAAAGTTTTTGCAGATGTGCGGACGTGGCTCAAACAATCTATTTTTTCCACTTTAAAAACAGCATTACCCCCATCAAGGCCAGCCCACCAACCCCGCCATACATCAAAAATCTTTTAATCTGGGCTTGGGTCGCCTGCGCTTCAATTTGCGCCTGTCGAACTTGTTCTTGTGTTTGTATTAAAGTAGTTTGGTCTTGTTGAAAAACCTTTTGCGCTTCTGTAAAAGCCGTGCGTTCTTTTTCCAGGGCATCGCGGGCGGCTTTCTGGGCTTGCAAATCGACGGTTAAGTCCCCCTCTCGTTGGATGACGGCTTGTTCCGCAATTTTTTGAGACATTTCCGTAGGAGTGAAAGTTTGGCTAGAGTAATTGGGGCCATAACTCGTTCTAACTTGAACAAAAACTGAACCAATTAGCCCTGATGGGACTTTAACCTTTAGGGTAGTTGCGTCACTGTAAGTAACGACGCCCTCTTTTCCTGATTCACCAGGTTTTGGGATAAAGGATGCAGTTGCCCCTTTAAGGTTTTGTCCGCGGACTGTCACCTCAGTTCCGACCCCCCCAGAGACGGGAGAGATAGATTCAATTCGAGCTGTCGGGCTCGTCGTTATGCCTCTGTTTAAAGGGCTGCCGGTTATTCCAGAGAAAAGATACATAACATCAGAATACCATTTTTCCTCACCACAGGAAATCTTTTTCACTGGATCTCCTTAGGGTTTGTGCTATACTATCTTTTCGATCTCTGGAGGGCTGAGTATGTCCACTCTGTATTACGCGGGTCGCGTATCTTTTTCGCGTCCTCAAAACGCGGCCCGTGATCATTTTTCTCCTCTTCTCCCACATTTCTCTATTCAAGATCTTAAGTTTCCCGCCCCCCGGGCCCGAACCCTATTTAAACTCTGGCTCACCCAATTGCGCCTAAAAGCACATCGACAAACTTTCGGTCGTCTTCGCCTTCAGGGAGAGATAACTTATTATGATCCTCTGGGGCTGCTGGTTCAGCTTTACCTGAAGGCCAAAGTTTCTACCCGCTTTGAATGGGTGGGCGATCATTTACTGGATCTCCACAAAGGCAAAATCCGACACGCAAGATTGCCGAGATCCATCAGGAAGTTTTTTGGGCTCTCTAAGCTGCAGATGCGTAAAATTATCTACATGAATGACAACCAACGATTGTCTTTTCATCAAATTGCGACTCTTCTTTCTGTTTAGGAGGCTAAGGTGCGATACCCTATCTTTTTAGCCGTCTGCTTAGGTTGCCCTGCAATAGCTTATGGGCAAGATTATTCATCTGTCACTATCAGTCTTACAGATTTCCAAACAGGCGTAACTAAAAAAGTCACGGCTACCCCGGATCTACTCCAAGTAGAAGAGACGGGGGCTAGAGCCCCTAAAATTGATGTATTTGAAAGCTGGGGTCTCACAGTAGCGATGGTCAAATCTCTGGATTTGGCTGCAATTGATTCTCGCTCTTTGGTTTCTACGACCCCTCTTGAAGCTCAAAAGCGAATCCAAATCGCCTTAATTGAGTCAGGTACCTATCTCAAAAGAGACTATCTGTTCCTGCAAGAAGCCGATAATCCGATTTGGCAGGTTTTTCAATCTTTGATTAGCTTGATTGGGCTTTCGGCAGATAAGGTTTGGCAGCAGGAGAATGGGCTTTACCGTCACGTTTATCAGGATGCGGATTCTCAGCATTTGACCATGACCCAAGCAGTCTCTTTTGGGGCGGCTAATATTTTGTTTGAGAAACAGCACCCGACAGCCCGTCTAGTGAAAACTTCTCCAGTCACGATTATGAGAGATCGTGGCAGCCCCTCTGCAGATAGCCTCCAAGCTTATTTGTATAGTCTCCTAGGATCAGAAGTAGCTGATACGCGACCACGTTTACTGCGCTCTGGCTACACGGTTCGCATCGTCTACCAAGATGGAAAAACACTAGATTGTGAAGATGATTTACGAACTGATCGCGTCAATCTTTCTCTAGAAAATAACCGCGTCGTGATGCTTAGTATCGAGTGAAGGATTATGGGATCAGACGACCGGAAACGTCAAGAACGACTCGACAAACGAGCCATCAAACAAAGCGGCAAACGCCAAAAAAGGCGTTTTCTCAAGCGTCAGTTAGAGAATAATCCCGAAGAAGCATCGGATTACGATGACCACTATGATTATGGGGCATCCCACACCTCCAAACCGTTCAATCGCAAGCCCAGAACGGATGAAGAGCCGGAAGAGGGTGCCCCCGCCTAATTTTGCTATTATGTTAGAGGTGACTATTGCGACGATACTGGTTGACAATCCTTCTTTCTCTTCTCCCCCTTCTGGTTTTTGGGCAGGATGTTCCCAGCGCTCCATCGGACCCAGATCCGGTAGCCGGGTTAGAAGAAAAAGTTAAGCCCGAGTCCCCGATCAGCAAACGAATCTTTTTCGTAGTTGACGTCTCCGCTTCGATGGAGAGCGAAAAACGGATTTCTAAATCTCTTAATTTTGTGATGTCCGTTTGTCAACAGCCGTTAGACGAGTATGAGATTGCAGTTGTTGTCTTTAACAGTGACGCGACCCGTTGGGCGGGAGTTGAGTGCGAATCTACCGATCTTAAGCCTTGCCCTAAAGGTTGGGCTAAAATGCCGTCAGAGACGGCTAGGAAAGCCGCCCAGAAGTTCTTAGACGGTTTCCCGGGGAAAGGGACCACCAATCCAGTCGGAGCCCTAGAAATCGCCTTACGAGAAAAAAGAGACGCTTTGACTGTTATTCTGATCACTGATGGGGAATTTGATAGCAATCCAGCCGCGGTTAAAACTATTGATCAAGAGCAGAAAGCGAGAAAAGACGCGGGTTTAGATTTCGCGATTCTCCCAATTTATGGGGTCGGCAGCCACGCGGGGGAGCAGCAACATTTAATCGATCTCGCCAAAAAATACAGAGGCGGTCTCTGGGTAGAAAAAAAATCCTTAAAGCTTTCCGAGACCCCGAAGTCACCTCCCTTTTTTAGGTTCACTCGACCTTTTAAGTGAAAGGGTCTAAGATGTCCAGTAGTAAAGAACCCTGGGTAGACTTTGATACCTTTTGTGCCTTTGTCTGTCTCGGGTTTGGTTTAGCCTGCGCCTGGGCGCTTAGCCCCCTAGCTTACAGCGGAGTCCTCAAGTGACAGAGTCCGAAGAATTTGATTACAGGCTTATAACTTTCCCTCATGGTAGCCTGATTCGGGCCGTTGATACTATGAAGTGCGCCATTATGGATCGAAATTTTCATATTTACTGTATCATGCCCCCCGCCTCTCATCCCATTAAATTAAGGACTCAAGCTATCTGGGCGCCCGGATCTGAAATCCTGTCCGCGGATCCCGATCCTATTTTATCTCTGCCTACCATGGTTTGGGAAGGACATTTCACCGATTTTTATAGCGGCGGTCATTTTGCGGTCCGAGAAATAAGGGTCCATGGGAACGCCCTTCAATCTCGGTATCCGCGATTGCCTAATCTAAATTATAATGGATCTTTGTGTTTTGGATCCGGAGCGGGGATCAAACCCGACCTGCGAGCCGCTTACCACGCTTTTTGGAATGCTCCTTTTTTTCTGGAATTTTCCAGTGGTCGGGATCAGCATCCGCGAGACTATCGGTCCCGGTCTTATTTTCTTCCGAACCCAGAACATACTTGTTCACTTGACTCTACTACTTGCAAGTGTCTTGAATCCTGGTTCCGAGAGGTCGCAACCCCTTTACTTGCAGATTACCCGTCTTCTGATGCTCGTGGGGGCTGGCAGACTTGGGACCGTCTCTTGAAGTTTACTGCTCCAGTTCCCGATGCGGAATTGCTAGTTAAAACTCCTTGTTATGACTCCTGCAAGACGCTTTATACTGATCATCTTCAAAAAAATATTGAAATGGAATGGGTCGTTAAAATTGGAGAGGAAGAGATTTATCAATCCCTGGAGAACGGAGATCGTTACCGCTTAGTCGATTGGCGTATGCGAAAACTAGAGCGCGTCCCTCCAGTTTTGACCCCTACCCAACTCGTTTTAGATGCGACTAATGCTACAGACTCCGTCCTTGTAGCGGCGCGTTCGACATCACGAGCCCCGAAAAAACCCCGCGCGAAAACAGATCGAGGGCGAGAAAAGACGCGCGCTAATGTTCGTCGTCGTCCACCCCGGACAAACGTCCGGGGCGACATCGTTAAGTAGACTTCGCTTGACTTTTTAAGGCGCTATCTTATCCTAAGATAGGAGACCTTGATGTCCAAAAGATTTGGAATTTTAAGTATTTTTTTAGGGCTTGGTTATTTAGGATTATGTCCGGACGTTAAAGCCCCGGATCCAGTTTGTAAAAATTCCGTCTCGGTTCATGTTACTAATCGAGGCGGGCATCCGGCAGAGATCGCCTGTATAGAATTTACTCTAGAGTCCGAAGATGCCGATCCGCCGGACGCTAATCGTTTGTTGAGTAAGAAGTTACGTAATCTTCAATCTGCTTTGGACGGGATCCCTTTACGTCACGCAGTTCCAATTTCTAGCATTACAACTAATTCTCTTTTGCTCAGAAACTACAGTATAGTGACCAAAACCAGCGGCGCAGAAGAGAGCGTTGTTATTTCTCAAGAAATGGCGCTGGTGCTGCCCAATTACACGCAAAATTATCCTTTTGAGAGTCAATATGCAGATTTTATGAATATCGTCCTCCATTATACGCATCGTGCTCAAGGGCGTTTTGAGTTAACCGACGCCACCGCGCTCCGTTTTCAAGAAACTCTTTACGCTTCTACCTTGAAACAGGCGCACGTTAAGGCTAAGATGTTATTAGCTCCGCCATTCACAGATTTATCCCTAGTTCGAATTAGAGATGAATCTCCGGATGTCAGGATTCGGGAGTCCGGGGCTCCAGATATGTATGCAGCAGAGTCTATAGTTTACTATTGCGTAGATTTACAAGTGGAATTCTCTCTTGACAAGTAGACTTCTTCTCCTATAATGATGACTCATCGCGCGGTGGAGCAGCCAGGTAGCTCGTTGGGCTCATAATCCAAAGGTCGCAGGTTCGAATCCTGCCCGCGCTATTCTTGAAAGGCCACGAGGATGGGGTTGTTCGATAGGCAAACGGGCCTCAAGATTACTTTTTGGCACCCAAACCATCTAATAATTAATACCTTTAGCCCTTATGGAAGTGGGATCGCACAACAGCATATTCATATCGACAGTCAGGCAGCCCGACGAAATCTGCGCCCCTACCTTGATTTTTCATTTCAGCGAATGTGGGCAGATTACTCTGAAATCCTAAGGGCCATCACCAACCCAATCCGTCCTTTGGCTGACCCAAACGGAGTTTTTTGGCCGGATTCCATCACAGGGCAGCACTAAGATGCCTTATCGAAAGGTCCGGATCCTTCGAAGGATCCAGCGTGATTCGTTTTTAACTGGCGAACCGATGGGCTGGGCCGCAGGTGCAATAGAAACGGGAGATTGGGATCCGATTTCTGGGATCTTAACGGTTAATTGGGGCTGCGGGCAAGTGGTAGATCTCTATCCTGCCGATATGATGGAAGACGGCGTTGCCGAATTTCAAATCTTGCCCCCCGGTGAGTGCCCGACCTGTAGCTGGGAAGATCAGGATTTTAGCTGGCTGTGCGAAACCTGCTACGCCCGTCGTCGCGATTCCCGATGAGCCCAGAACAACCACCGATTCTGATTTATTGCGATGGGGCTTGCTCTAAAGGAACTGGCGGTTATGGAATCCTGTTAATGTCGGGTTCCCACCAAAAGGAAATCAGCGGGGCGGCGCCTGCGACTACCAGTAATCGAATGGAGTTGACCGCTGCGATTAAAGCCCTAGAAGCCCTCAAAAAACCCTCCGTTGTCACCCTCCGAACCGATTCCCAATATCTGTGTAACGCCTTCAATAAGCGCTGGATCGCTAATTGGACGCGAAATCAGTGGACGACCCATCGCGGGACTCCGGTTCTAAATCGAGATTTATGGGAAACCTTGATAGTTCAAACTCAACGCCATCAAGTGACCTGGGAATGGGTCCGGGGTCACGGGGACGATGAGTATAATAATCGGTGTGATGAGCTAGCAGTGGCTGCGCGGAAGCAATATGCAGAGGAGCATCTTAAATAATGGAACCCCAGCACCAAAATTATTGGCAGCGTCGTCGTGCTGACGCTTGGCTCCACTCTCCTCTAGTCTTGGCCAATCTTTCGGATTCGCTCTGCGGTTGTCTCGATTGTCAGGATTGGCTCGACAGGCACCAGCACGCGGTGTGGCGGTCATTAGACTTTTCTGTTGCGGGGCTTTTTGAGAAATGAAAACTTATTTTGGGAAGCTCTTCCGGGCCCTCTCTAATAAGAGAACTTTTCGAATTCAGCCACAGATGCCTTTTAGTACCTATCAAAAGATCGGATCTCGTCACACGATTACTGTCTGTCCTGTTGCGCACGTCGCTTCCGCCGCTTTCTACCGAAACTTAGACCGATATATTGACAACAGTGATTTAGCCCTGCTAGAAGGTATTGGACTTCCGTTAGAAGTTAATCCAATACTTTCAGCGGAGTATGCCACTAGCGCTGCCCCCCTAAATCGAACGCTTAATTACCAGGATCTAGCCTACAAGACCGATCTGGAAATGCAAAGTATTAGATTAGAGTCTCCCAACGCGCGTTTAGCCGATATAATTTTGGATTCGGATAATCAGGGGCCTTTAAGCAAAGCTTTTAGCGCGCTAGGTCTTGTAGTCGATCCCGAGGAGGTGATTACTCAATCATTGATTAAGATCTTCTCTCAACAACGTTTTTTCGAAACGCCATGGGCAGGCTCCGATTTGGTTCGCGTCGGATTAGGTTTGCTGATCCTTAATTCAGGTAAAATGTATCGAAAGATTCGTCATCAGCATTCAGAAATTCATCATTGGCTTTTTCGTGTTCGTCATCAAATCCTATTTAAAGAAATACAACGCGCACTGCTAGACCAACGAGCCCGCAATATCGTTATTGTTTACGGGGCGCTGCATCTGCCAGACATCGATAAGCGCCTTCGTCGCCGCGGCTGGCGACCCACTTCAACTCGTTGGTTTTCCTTATGGTGAGCTTATTTTTGGGGCGGACCGGTATCTGACTTGAGCCACTGGGTTAAATCGTGCAAGTGCTCCTGCTCTTGAACTAAGATGTTTTCCAAATCGACTCGCAGGGCGGTGATTCGAGCCCGGTCGCCATTCTCACCTAGATTATCTAGCACTTCGATTGCTTTGGCGTATCCTTCAACTGCGTCAATCTCCAATTGGAGGTTATACTTGAGAATTTCTCGAATCGGCGGGTCGATTTCCGGAATCTGACTCCGCTCCAGTAGTGGCGGAGCCCCAAAACCCATCAGGTATCGTTGCAGTACCTCGATATGCTTGTCTTCCTCATCCCGATGCTCTTTCAAATGTTCTTGAAGAGCCGGGGAGGCCAGACCAAAAAGGTAATAGCTGTAAGTTTCGTAAACGTCCCGCTGAAGATATTCATCTAGAAGTAATTGATATAGTAGATCCACTACGGTGACTTGGTTTTGGCTCATGTTTAAAGTATACCAACTTCTCCCTTGCTATTTTCTAGGCACCTGCTAAACTCTAGCGTCCGAAGTTCCCATGAGGGCACGTCATGGCTAAAAGTGTCACTGGAAGTTTGCTACCTCAGGACGCTGTCCTTGCCTTTATTAGTAAGGGAGGGGAAATGGGGTGCTTGACCCCTCCCAAACAACATCAATGCGTTTTTCGAATTGGAAAATCCGGAAAAATCGGGATCAGTAGCTCCCATCTTATCGAAGCCCCTTGGCTGATGTGGTCCATCACTGCCTATCGTACTTGCACGGTACATATCCTCGACGAATCCGCACTCTTCAACGACGCCTCACCGCAGTTTAAAAAAACCCCTTATGGAATAGCTAACGTCGATCCTACAACGGGAACGATTTGTTTCGATTACGCGAATCCCCGATCTCTTAAAAATGTCTATAATTTGTTCTGGTCGATGGGATTCGATGATTCGATGTCGTTCCGCTTTTTTGATGCAATGGGGTCAAAAAAAAGTTTCGCCCACACTTGTCGCCTACCCTCATTTGATAGTCAATACCCCCAACACGATGTCCCAACCCCAACTCATACTTGCCCTGATTACACTTTGCCAGAATGTCGCTGGAAATGCGAATGTTGTCGCGGTACTTGTGAGTGCGCGCGCTGCCGTTGCTGCAACGGAACTTGTCATTGTTGGGGCAACCGGCACTTGTCGCCAGCCCATATTGAATGGGCCACCCGGCTTTTCACTGATCTTCCTCATCAAGTAGCCAGTTGTGCGGGCACCAAATTACTACAGGCATCCGTCTACCCTAGGGAGAATTTGCGGATCTGCTCGGGGTATCAAGCTTTCGTATATCTTGATGAGTCCTACTGCTTTGCAAACCCGCAGGATCCTGATAATTTTGCAGGAGACTGGGTTACAGAAACCGGAGAGATAGTGTCTCCAATATGGAGAAACTAATGCTATTCAGTATAATGAGAAGGTGGACGAGAAAATACGTCGCCTGGAGCGCGCCCTTTACGCTAATCCTAGTGGAGAAGATCTCCAGCGCTGGACCCGAGACCGGATTCGGGTCGGTCAAGGTTTAGCCCTGGCAGCACTAGG
>Ga0315284_10002096_pt1 | contig 28626 bp, 24 predicted proteins | sample YL17G09_16_MG_FD_203696 | JGI IMG/M metagenome (GOLD analysis project Ga0315284, IMG submission 203696) | Sediment microbial communities from Yellowstone Lake, YNP, Wyoming, USA - YL17G09_16 | ecosystem: Environmental > Aquatic > Freshwater > Lake > Sediment | place: USA: Wyoming | collected...
CGAATGACGATTGACGAATGACGATTGACGAATGACGAATGACGCGCAGCAAGCCCAACAAAATCTTACTGCCCCCATTCTCCTTCCGCGCAACTACTACGATCCCAGCAAAAAAATCGTCAATCGTCATTCGTCAATCAATTCTCTGCTGGTCTTGACACCGCCAAGGGCTGTCATTATATTCGCTTCCGGATCCGGCACTCTGGTATGTTGTACGCTTGGGATGTTGGAGCATCAGGTATACGAGAATGGAAATCAGAGGAATGGACGAAAAGGATCTGACCGCAGTTCAACCTGGCACGGCAGGCGGCGCATCCGATGGCGAACCGCTCATTGAGATTCCCAGCGTGGAGATTGCCGTCCCTCCCAGATTAGGTGCAGTCGAAGGGGACCCGGAATGGTACGCGCTTTATACGCGCAGCCGGTTCGAAAAGAAACTCATGAGCGAACTCGTGGATCGCTCGATCGAAGTCTTCCTCCCGATGAGAGAGGTCCTCAGTCGCTGGAAAGACAGAAAAAAGAAAGTCTGGCTTCCGTTATTCCCCGGCTACCTTTTTGTGTACCAGGTGGATACTCCCACGAACCGCTACCGGATTCTGAATGTGCCTGGAGCGGTCCGTTTCGTCGGTTTTCAAGGCCGGATTGCCTCAATCCCGCAGGAGCAGATTGAGGGTGTAAGAAAATTCCTGGAAGTCAAGCTCGCCGTCGATCCCTATCCTTACATGACGATCGGCCGCCGCGTGGAAGTGATCGCGGGGCCGCTCAAAGGAATTCAGGGCAAGCTCGTGCAGAAGAAAGGCCGGTTCCGCTTTGTGATTCAGGTCGATCTTATTCGCCAGGCGGTATCGGTCGAGATCGACGCTTCGGACGTACGTCCCGTCTGACCGATCTCGACCCGCTTGGCCAGTGTTGTTCTTACTGCGGATATCCCGTCTACTTTTTCACCGTTCCTGCAGGCTGCGCGAGTGTGCGTAGAAACGCGACGACGTCTGCCGCATCCGTTTTGCTGATATTGATCGGCTTCATCTTGCCGCTGGGTTGCAGGATGTTCGTCACGAGCACATCGTCCGTCTTGCTCTGCACTTCCTTGGAATCAAGGGCGTGCATTTTTACAGTAAACATCTTCTCGATCGCCGGCTTGACTTCTCCTTTTTCGCCGTGGCACGAGACGCAGCTCTTTTTGTAAATTTCCTTGCCTTTTGCTGCATCTGCCGGAGCGGCGGCGTACAGGATCGTAATGGATAGTGCAATCACCAAAACCAGTGCCAGCTTCATCGCAGATTTCATATCTTCTCCTCAATCAACAGATTAGGGTGATAGATCCTATGCAAAGTCTAACATACTTCAGAGGGGGCATCCATATCGTCGATTTAACTCAGGGATTGATGCCGAGCGCCTGCAATATCGATTCCGTTAGCTTCTGGCGTGCTTCACCGATCTTGTTATTGTCGCGGCTCGGGTGGACGCGATTGGTCAGGAGAACGATAAAAAGCTGACGCTGTGGATCGACCCAGATTGAGGTCCCGGTAAAACCGGTATGTCCGAACGCAGCCGGGGAAAAAACCTTGCCGGTCCATGACGAAGCTGAGGGCTTTTGCCAGCCGAGCGGTTCGCCTCCGGCACCCGGCGTGGAGGTAAATCTATCCACCGTTTCAGCCCTGAAATAGCGGCGGTGGTCATACAGGCCCCGGTACAGCATCATTTGCGCGAACACTGCCAGGTCATGCGCTGTACTGAAAAGGCCCGCGTGGCCGGCCACCCCTCCCATGGCAAAGGCGTTTTCATCGTGGACCTCGCCGCGCACGATCCGCTGGCGCCAGGGGTCGTTCTCGGTGGGGGCGATGCGCACCAGCATTTCCTTTGGCGGCCGGTACAGAGTGGATGACATACCCAACGGAACAAACAGACGATCGTGGAGGTACTGATCCAGGGGGTGGCCACAGGCGCGCGAGACGATTTCCCCGAGCAGGATCATGCCGAGATCGCTGTATAGTGTGCGTGTTCCGGGTGCCGCTTCCAGGGGCACTGCGTATACTCTTTTCAGGAATTCCTCGTATCCCTGGATCTCTTTGAAGATCGGCAGCCACGCCGGCAGCCCGGCGGAGTGCTGCAGCAGATGAATGACTCGCACCTTCTCCTTGTTGGCACCTTGAAACTCCGGGATATAGTCCTGCACCGGTGCATCGAGCAGCAGCCTGCCTGCATCCAGCAGCATCATGGCGGCCGAGGTTGTGCCGACTACCTTCGATACTGAGGCCAGATCGTAGATTGTATCTCCGGTGATCTCCGCAGAGGAAGGACTGTAGTCGAGTCGGCCGGCAGACGCGTCCAGGACCAGTGCTCCGCGATACCCCACGGCCAGCGCGGCGCCCGGAAAAGCGCCTGCGCTCACATAGGATGCCAGCAATTTTCTGGTCTCCTCGAACGTTCCCGATGGCAGGTCCGCGCTCGCCGAAACCGGCTTGAGTGTCATGGCCAACTTGGGCACCTGGAGGCCATCGCCCACCTTGAAATAGCCGGGGATCGATACCGGTGTTTTGCCACTGACGGCGATTTCACCGGAAAGGGCCTTGGCCGCCGCGAGGTAGGATCCGTTCGAATAGCCAAAAGCGCAAAGATAAGCCGACGTCTGCGGATAGAGCCGTAGCAGGTACGGATTGCCGAATGCGATCCAGATGACCGGCTTGCGGGAGGCCATGATCCTGTCGAGAAGGGCGCGCTGGCTTTCGGGCAATGCAATGCTCCCCTTGCCCGATGTCAGGCGCACCAGCGTTGCGCATACAATCACATCGGCATCGGCGGCGTTACGCGTGATTCGTTCCGCCAGATCTTCGGGAATGCGCGGGTCCACGGCTTCGGTGCGCGCAGCAGGGAAGCGCCGACGCAGCTCGGACTGAAAAAGAGCTGCAGGTGCGGAATCCATGTCCGCGCTGAGCACCAGGCTGAAGATTTTCGGGGGATTCAGCGGATTGAGCGGCAATAAATGCGCTTCGTCCTTGAGGATCGTGATCGAACGATCGGCCATTTCCTGTGCCAGTTTCTGACTCTCTGGAGCTGCAATCCTATCCTGAATGCGGTCGACCGGCACAAACCGCTCGCTCTGCAGCTTGAGCCTGGTCTTGTACATTAGTATGCGTGCGACGGATTCATCGATCCTTGCCGTGGATATGTCGCCTCTCCCCACGGCGCGCACGACCTCATTGATTGCGACATCCGTATCTTGAGGGAGCAACAACATATCTGCGCCCGCCTGCAAGGCGCGAATGCAGGCCAGTCCTGTCCAATAATGGTTCGTCACGCCACCCATTTCGAGCGCATCCGTAACCACAAGACCCTTGAATTGAAGCCTGCCGCGCAAAAGGTCGGTCAGAATTTTCGGCGACAGCGTGGCCGGGATATCCGGCTCGCCCGTTACCTGAGGCACTGCGATATGCGCCGTCATGATGGCATCGACCCCAGCGGCAATGGCGCTGCGAAACGGCACCATCTCCACCGATTCCAGGCGCGACATATCCGATGAGATCACGGCCAGGCCGATGTGTGAATCGGTCGCCGTGTCGCCGTGACCGGGAAAGTGCTTGGCCGTGGTCAGCACACCATGGTCACGCGCGCCGCGGATAAAGGCCGCTCCCAGCCGGGCCACCCGCTGCGGGTCCTCTCCATAGGACCGGATGTTGATGACCGGATTGTCCGGATTGTTATTGACGTCGACCACCGGGGCGAAAATCCAATGCACTCCCAAGGCTCGGGCCTCTCGCGCCGTGATGGCTCCTTCCTGGTAGGCGAAATCCTCTGAGCCGGTTGCGCCGATAGCCATACTCCACGGGAACGCAGTGGCGTCCGTGATGCGGAAGGAAGCCCCGTTCTCAAAATCAGCTGCTACGAACAAAGGCACGTCCGACATCTTCTGCAGTTCATTCAAGAGCATGGCTGAGGTGTAAATGTCCCCGGCAAACAAGGTAACGCCGCCTATATGATTCCGGCGCACCGCATCCGCGAGCTCCTGAAACTGAGAGCTCTCCCGGTTGATAAACCGGCCCGAGGCTCGGACCTGGATCAGTTGCCCGACCTTGTCGCGAAGTGACAGCCTGGCCATCGTCTCCGCTACCCATGCCGGATCGGGATTGACGAGCTGATAGTCCTGGTCTGTAAAGGAAATATTCTGCGATCCCGGCAATTGCATGGATGTTGCTGCCAGGCAAAGTGAAAGGATTAGGACTGTTCCATGGATGCGCGCAATTTTCATGGTAGCTCGAAACGGAATCAAAAGGGTTTTAAGTTCAGGTAACTTCATTGTAGAGATGCTCATGTTATCACAATTCCGGACCAGGACCACCCCGCCGAGAAACCCGCACCTCAGGCGCACTCTGAAATGAGTAGCCTATCATCATATTTCGTGGCAACCTATGGGTCCGGAGGGAGTATGGTGAGGATGTATTTTACGTACATGCAGAGTCCGGTAGGGAAACTGCTGCTGGCGGGTAACGGCGCAGAGCTGAAATGCATCGGTTTCCCAGAGGGCAAGGGCGCCAGGCGGTCCGAGCCCGGATGGAAAGCTGATGCTGCCCCATTCGTGGAAGCGATCCGGCAACTCGAGGCGTATTTCGCCCGAGATATGCGGCAGTTCGATCTTGTGCTGGCGCCGGAGGGGACGACCTTTCAGCTGGAGGTCTGGCGGTCACTGCGCGACATTCCCTACGGTACAACGGTAAGCTACGCGGAAATTGCGCGCCGCATCTGCAGGCCAAAAGCCGTACGGGCTGTCGGCGCAGCCAATGGCCGCAATCCCCTTCCGATCGTGATTCCCTGTCATCGCGTGATTGGCAGTGATGGCCGCTTGACAGGATATGGCGGTGGCTTGCCTATCAAGGAGGCGCTCCTCGCTCTCGAGCAGGGCAACATGCATGACAAATAACTCGACACTCAGTACTCAGTACTAAATAAAGCGGAGGAATGAATGGTGCAGGCAATTCCTACGACCCCGTTTCAGGGCCAGCGCCCCGGCACCTCAGGATTGCGCAAAAAAACCCGGGTTTTCATGCAGCCCCGCTATATTGAAAATTTTGTCCAGTCTGTTTTCGATGCCGTGCAGGGCATCTCCATGGCTGATTTCAAGAAAGAAATCCTGGTTGTGGGCGGGGATGGGCGCTACTACAACCGGACGGCGATTCAGACGATTGCGCGTGTGGCTGCGGCCAATGGCTTTGGTCATGTCCTGATAGGATGTGGTGGCATCCTGTCGACCCCCGCAATGTCCGCTGTGATCCGGCGCCGCGGCGCACTGGGCGGTCTTGTCCTGTCGGCAAGCCACAATCCCGGCGGCGAGAATGCCGATTTCGGCATCAAATACAATGTGCGCAATGGTGGACCCGCGCCCGAAGTTGTTACGGAGCTGATCTACGGGCACGCTTCAAAAATCTCCCGGTACCTGACACTGCAGGCGCCCGATATAGACCTCGATCATGCGGGCACCACGAGAGTGGGCAGCACCGAGGTGACCGTATTCGATCCCCTGCAGGATTACACGGCGCTGATGGAAAAAATCCTTGATTTTGATGCCCTTCGTACGCTCTTTCGCAGCGGCTTCCGGATGGCTTTTGACGCCATGCATGGAGTGACGGGACCCTATGCGCATCACATCCTGGAGCGGTGCCTGGGTGCGCCCGAAGGCACGGTGGGCCGCGGGGATCCTCTCGAAGATTTCGGCGGGCTTCATCCGGATCCAAACCAGGTCCACGCGGCGGATCTGGTCAGGAAGATGATGCATCCGGATGCGCCGGACTTGGGAGCGGCCTGTGATGGCGATGGCGACCGCAATATGATTCTCGGGCGCAACTTTTATGTCAGCCCGGGCGATTCTCTTGCTGTCATTGCCGAGCAGGCGCGCGCGTGCATTCCAGGCTATCGAAATGGCCTGAGCGGTGTGGCGCGCTCCATGCCGACCAGCACTGCCGTCGACCGCGTAGCGGCAAATCTGGGCATCCCTTGTTTTGAGACGCCCACCGGATGGAAGTTTTTCGGCAATCTCATGGACGCCGGACTGTGCACTCTTTGCGGTGAAGAAAGCTTCGGCACGGGGTCCAATCACGTGCGTGAAAAAGACGGTCTTTGGGCGGTTTTGTCCTGGTTGTCGATTCTTGCGGCACACCGCGAACCGCTGGCTGCTGTGGTCGAGGGTCATTGGAGCCGATTCGGACGCAGCTACTATCAGCGTCACGATTTCGAAAACATCGATTCGGATATGGCCGCAGGGATGATCGATGACCTGCGAAAGCAACAGCATGCGCTTGTGGGCAAACCGCTGGCCGGCAGCACGGTAAGTCTGGCGGATGACTTCAGTTATACGGATCCCGTCGATGGCAGTGTCAGTGACAAGCAGGGAATTCGCATCCTGCTCGCGGATGGTTCGCGCATTGTCTATCGTCTCTCGGGCACCGGAACCGAAGGGGCTACGCTGCGCCTCTACCTCGAAGGCTATCGCGAAGACGGCGGCCTCGCCATCAACCAGATCCTGGATCCGCTCCGGCAGGCAGGTCTTGGCCTGCTCCAAATGCAGGAACGCACGGGCCGGACGAAAGCCACCGTGATCACTTGAAGAGCCGCACAAACGCCCCTGGCCTGGTTCCGGAACCTCCTCTGTCTTCCGCTTAGACGTTGCCGAGGTTTATAGGTAGGCAGTGAGGTGGTAGAAAAAGACTAAAACATCGAAGCCTGCCTTCATTTTGATCCGCCAACTCAGAGGCTTTTCCAAAGGGTGGGTGTGGGTGAGGAAGGGACTCACCAGCAAATAGGAGTTTACCTGTTTGATTTTTTCTCTCAGCCTGAGACTTTCTCCGGATGGGATCAAATCATCGTAGGCTCCATGAGCCAGGAACACCGGGCAACGGATCTCGGCGGCAGGCTGCGCCGTGGCAAGCGCCGGGTAGAGCATGGCTGCGACCCGGATCTCGATCTGTTGGGATAACTCCGGATCCGCCTGATCTTCGCGCATGACGGCAAGCTCATACCAGCGCTTGGCCTGTGGTGTGATCGAATTCGGAAGAGGCGGCAGCTGCTTCTGCAGAAGCAGGTTGCGGAGCGCGATGTCGAGAAACCGGCGGTCCTCTGCGGAAGGAAGCAGATCGAGGGCTGCGATCATAATGATCCATTTGGCATAAAACCGCGTTGGATAATAACCTGGCCCGACAGTCACCGGTCCCGCATCGAACCAGAAACGGCTGCAGCGGATGAGATCATCGAAAGGCCCGATACCCAGGAGGTAGTCCGCCAAATCGCGATTCTGGGGCTGAGCTGCGGCGATGAAGGCCAGCGTTGCGGAGAATGAGATTCCAGCCAGTCCGACACGACGCAGCCTGGGCCCGCCTTCCAAGTTGCGCACTTCCCGGAGCCAGAATGAAATGTCATCCAGCGGCGGCGGATAGATTAGAAATTCCCTCAACATCTTAATGTCCGGGATCAGGACCAGGAATCCAGTCGCGGCCAGTGCCCGTGAGAGTGCGACCAGCCGGGGATGGTCGCAGCCGAGTTCGCTTACCCCGGGTATCAGGACCACGGCGCTCGTGGGGGATGATCCCAGGGGACGATAGACAATCGCTTCCCGCACCAGTGAGCCCAAGTCGCGCGAGACCCGATCGACCCGGATGCTTTCGTCCGTGAAGCTGTCACCGGAGGCGATGCGCCGGACGACCGTGAGAAGACGGATGGTTGTGACGAGCCGCGTAATCGGTGTATAGGCCGCGAGCGCCAATGCGCCCAGCAGCAGGCCCAACAGCCATTTTCGCCTCGTTCCGCCAAATAGGTATCGCACCGACCTACCCTACAAGTACAATTGCCTGATGTCAACACGGTCCCCCATCTGTGATTCAGACAGTACAAACTAAAAGCAGCCACGAATGACACGAATCGCAATGGTCCCTCTCTCCATTCGTGCCGTTCGTGGCCAGGTTTTTTCCACTGTCTAAATCACAGCCGACTTCTTCATGTCCTTCATGGCAGTTTTGAGCGATAATCTAGCGTTCGCGATTGCCCCTGTCGGGTGAATTCCAGCAGAGGAGGGATGAAGGGAAGATGCGCGCAATACGACTGATTCAACAAAAACAGCCAGTGAAACTGCAGGAGATCGATATTCCTCGAATGAGTGCCAGGGATGTGCTGGTCCGTGTCAACGCGGCCGGGATCTGCCACTCGGATGCACACTACCGGTCCGGTGTGACGAAAGTGGGCCCCATGCCGGTGACGCTGGGCCATGAGGTTGCCGGAATCGTCGAACAGACTGGTCCCGAAGTTACCAGATTCAAAGCCGGTGATCGAGTCTGCGTTCACTACCTGGTTTCGTGCGGGCAGTGCCATTACTGCAGCCGGGGAAGCGAGCAATTCTGCACTTCGGGCATGATGATCGGAAAACACCGCGATGGCGGCTGGGCTGACTACATCTGCATGCCGGAACGCAGCCTCTTTCATCTTCCGCCGGAGATTTCCGTCGAGCAGGGCGCCGTCATGATGTGCTCTTCCTCTACGGCACTTCATGCGCTAAAAAAGGCGCGGCTTCAAGGTGGAGAAACCGTCGCAGTGTTTGGAATAGGGGGCCTGGGCGCCTCGGCGTTGCAGCTTGCCAAAGCCATGGGCGCACAGCAGGTGTATGCCGTGGATATCAACGCGGTAAAGCTGAAGTTGGCAGAGAGCCTGGGGGCAGTACCGATTAATGCGGCGCAAGGCGATCCGGTTAAGGAAATTCGGCGACTTACCAAGGGCCGGGGCGTGGATGTTTCTGTGGAAGTGATCGGCCTCCCGCTGACGGCGAGACAGGCGGTTCAATCCCTGGCTGTGCAGGGGCGCGCCGCCATTGCAGGATTGAGCGACCGAAGCTTCGAGATTGCCTCTTACGCCGAACTTCTGAGCCCTGAAGCCGAAGTGATCGGTGTTGCGGATCATCTGGCACAGGAGATGCCTCTACTCATCGAATATGCGCAACGGGGCCTGTTAAATCTGAAGAACGTGATCACACGTACAGTTCCCCTCGATGCAGAGGCAATCAACGGAGTCTTGGATGAATTGGATGAGTATGGCAACCACGTACGCACGGTGATTGCCTTCTAAAAGGCCCAAGAAGAAGGATCGATCGCGGAGACTGGGAGACTCCAGAGCCCGGAGAAGATCGCATGAGGTCGGATTTCTGCGAGCCCTTGCGTTCCAGCCTCACGGCAGTTCAGCAGCCAATTCTGTATTCGGGTTGCATCCCATGTTGAGTTTGAAGGAAGTGTGGCGCGGCGCAGGAATACTCGAAACGCAGCTTGCGGGAACAAGATTGCAGCGCATCGTGCAGGCCGACGACTTCAGGATCATCATGGAATTTTACGGGCAGGCAACGACGCACTTCCTGCAATTGTCATGCCGGCCGCAGTTTGCCCGCTTCAGCCTTCTCAGCGACATGCCGAAAGCGCCTCCGGCGCCACCGGCCTTTGTTCAGTACCTGCGGGCCCAGTTCGAGCGCGCCACCCTGGAACGTGTTACCACCAACTCCAATGACAGGCGAATCGGAATGCTCCTGAACTCGCACACGGGTGCCTTCGAAATCGTCCTCTCCATTCTGGGTCCCCGCAGCAACATCTACCTGCTCGACTGCAATGGTATTCTGCTGTATGCAATGCGTCCGCTTGCGGAGACCCGGCGCACGCTGGTCCTGGGACAACCCTGGACAGATCCCGAGGGGAGTCCGAAAACCACCGGCATTGATCGATGGGAAGATATTTCTGATTCCGGCTACCTGAAAGCCATCGAGGAGACCTATGCAAATCTCGAAAGGAAAGAGGAAGCCGAGATTCTCGCCCGCCGGATCGAGCTTGTGCTTAACAAGGAGTCGGATTTCCTCGAGCGCAAGGCGGTGAATCTGCTCCAGGACTTGGGGGAGGCGGTTCAAGCCGAAGAATATCGGCGCAAAGGCGAGATGCTGAAGACGGCGCTGCATACCATTCAGCCCGGCGCCGATGGTGTGACCGTCACCGACTACGATACAGGAAAACCGGTGGCAGTTTCTCTCGATCCTCGGTTGTCGCCGGTGGAGAATCTCGCGGCCTACTTCAAGCGTTATCAAAAAGAGCTGCGCGGTGCCAAGGCGCTGCAGGAGCAGCTGCAAAACCTGCGCATGCTGCAGGCAGAAATCGGCAATTTTCAACAGCGGCTGCGTGCCGTCTCTGATCTTGCTGCTCTTCAGGTGCTGGCCGCGGAAGCGCGCGTGCGCAAGCTGCTGTCCCGCCAGTACCCTGGACGAAAACCACGCGCATCCGGGCCGGCCCGAATATTACCGGGCAAGAAGGAGATATCGGCACGTCTGCGCCCGAAGCAATACAGAACAGAGCAGGGATTGGAAATCTGGGTTGGTCGCAGCGAGGAGGGAAATGACTATCTAACCACCCGGCTGGCGCGGGGCAATGATCTCTTCTTTCATCTCGAGGGATATCCCGGAAGCCACGTGATCATGCGCACCGGCGGAAACGCCTCGCCTCCGGCCGAATCGGTCCTATGTGCTTGTGAGTTGGCGGTTCATTTCTCGAAACTGAAGGATGCCCGACATGCTGACGTACATGTCGCTCCCGTAAAAAATGTCAAAAAGCCCCGAGGCGCAAAACCAGGCCTGGTGTACGTCAATGGCGGCAAGACGGTCCACCTCAGGCGCGATTCCAAACGTCTGGAGAACATCTTGGCTTCAAGAATCGAAGAGTGACACCTTAGTCGGAAACCTTGACCGGCAATGACTTATTTGAACCGGCATGTATCGGTTAAGGTGCGACAGGGGCTAGAACGATCTCGAGAAATTTGCGGAATCGACAATAGCTTCTGGTTCGTGGCTCGAGGCACGCGGCTTCTTGGGGGCAAACAGCATGCACTCCAGGCCGGATGCGGCGAACACTTCTAAACTAGGCATTTTCTTTGATTTAAAGGTGTGGGCCCGGCAGCCATGCGGGAACTGGGAATCCCAGGTCACGAGGTAAAAACAGCACTCGTAACACGTAAATGAGGTGATTTTGGCGCAAGCTTGACTCATCCCGATGTCCAGATCCTCCGCGATATTTATCGGGCATTTGTCTCACAATGATTAGGGCAGTATCGCCTAAAATGCGAAATCGCTATTCAAAGCCAACTTCCGGGGCCTGGACTTAGAGAACTGAGGGCTATGATTGAGCTCTGGCTGTTTCTGATCGGTCTCATTGCAGGCATCATATCCAAAATCTCAATGGACCCATGCTGGCGATAAGCGCCGGATTGGTAATGCTCTGCCTGCTGCCTGGTTTGCGCATCGTCCTTGCCCCGGGGATCTATCTGCGCCGCCGCAGTCATGTGGATGTCATGGTTGCCGCGTTCGTGCTCCTGGAACTCCCTCTGAGCATGATTGGCATCGCCGGGCAGTTCTTTCCGACCACCGACCTCCGACTTCCGACCACCGACCACCGACTTCCGACCACCGACTTCCGACCACCGACTTCCGACCTCCGACCACCGACCACCGACCTCCGACCACCCGCAGGGCTCAGCCTGCGTAGCTTCACCATCTGGCATACACAGGTCTGAGGTCTGAGGTCTGAGGTCTGAGGTCGGAGGTCGGAGGTCTGAGGTCTGAGGTCTGAGGTCGGAGGTCGGTGGTCTGAGGTCGGAGGTCGGTGGTCTGATCAGTTGCTTTGTTTTGCGGCCTTGGAACGGCGTTTCTTCTCACGTGCCAGCGCGAGTTCGACAATCTTAGCAAGCGTCTGGGGAAAGGACATTCCAGCCAGTTCAGCAGCTTGCATGAATGATACGCCTTCTGTGAGATCCGGATTGGGATTAACCTCGAGCACACAGGGGGTATCGGATTCAGTTAGGCGCATGTCGATGCGCGCATAATCCCGGCATAGAGTTGCTTGAAACGCCTGCAGTGCCTGATCCCTGACCGTCCCCTCCGCTTTGGGGGTGATATCGGCCGGGCAGATGGCATGCACTTTGTGATAGGCCTGATCCAGGGGATTCCATTTCACATTATACGTAATGATGGCGGGGTGCTCTTCCGGCAGGTCAGAGAAATCGTATTCGATGATTGGGAGCACCTGGGGACGATCATTGCCCAGGATAGCTACGTGCAGTTCCTTTCCCGGAATGAACTCTTCCACCAGAATGGGCGGCTGGAATGTCTCAAAGACGAGATTGACGCGGCTGACGAGCTGCCCGTAGTCGTATACAACGGATCCGGCCTCGACGCCAACGCTGGCATCCTCACGCCCGGGCTTTACGATCAGAGGATAGCGAAGTCCATGGGCCCGGCCGATCCGGGGTGTCCGGAGGAGCCTGTATCCGGGAGTGGCGATCCCCTGCTTCATAAGGAGCTGCTTGGTCATTGCCTTGTGCTGGCAGAGTTGAAGCCCGAAGGGCGCCGCGCCGGTGTAAGGGATCTCATGGAGGTCGAAAAGGCCGGCGACCGCCGATTCCAGGTGCGGATTGCCGCGGAACATCTCGACAAGATTGAAAATCACGTCGGGCGGATCCTGGAGGAGCTGTTGGAGCCGGTTGAGATCATCCTCGATATTGAACAGGGTTACCTGATAACCTTCGCTCTTCAGGGCGTTGACGATGGCGTGGTATTCTTCGATGATCGTCTTCACCTTGAGCGTATACACCGGGATGAAGTCGAGAGTCGCGGGATCGACTTCACGCATCTGCGCGAATTGGTCCTCGCCGGTGTTGTTGTAGACGATGGCGACGGAGGTGGCTCGGCTTTGCGTGCGCTGGTTCATAAGGCCATCCGCTCAAAATCCGGACGCGGCGTCCGCGAAATTGAGCCCCGTATTCTCCTGGCAGACAAGGTGAACGATGATTACGCCTTGATTCTCGTACCGATTAAAGCAGAATTTTACATATTTGGGAAGGTTAGAAACTCTTCAGGAGCCGTTCCATGGGATTCTCGCAACAACCAAATCGATGGCAGTGCGGACCATTTGCCTTGAAGCACGCCCTGATCATGCTCGGTATTCTTGCCGATGAAAAGGCGATCTCGAAGATTGCCGGATCAGATAAGAACACGGGCACGAATGAAGTGCAGCTTGCCCGCGCTACCCGCAAATACGACTGCGATCTGCTGCTGGAGCGCAGGGAAGATGCCGCCGAAGCGCGGCGGGCGCTTGGGGAGCATTTACGCCAGGGACTGCCCTGCCTGGTCTGTATCAATGAGTGGAGTCACTGGGTAACCATCGTGAAAGAGGAGAAAGGCCGCTTTATCGTGCTCGACAGCTACGACGAAGCGGTGCTGGTGATTCTCACCTGGAAGCAGCTTGAGAGCTGTTGGGTGTACCACCTGGATGTGGAAAGCCAACAGAAAACGCTCTATGATTTTCATCCCGTAGTCCCGCTCTTCCGTTTGCAGACTCGGGCGCGGGTATCGCTGGCGCGCGCCCGTTTTTTGCGGCGCCCAGAGAACCGGGATTTTGCCCGTCAATGGGACAAATATGTCGAAGACCTGCTGGCGATCTGCCGGCCGCGCACGCCTCTGAGTTCGAACATCCTGTCCCTGGGCGAGTTTCTACGGCGCTACGGGGAAATGGTTGTCCAGCAGGTAGCCTTCTGGCACGGGTGGATCGAACGCCCGCGCGCGGCCAAAATATTGGCGAACCTCCATTTTGTGGCAGATACGTACGGCCTGGTCATTCACGAAGAAGATGAGAAGAGAGCGCTGGCCGGCATCACTTCACTCCTCACTCTCTGGGCGGGAGGAAGATACGGTGTGACCCCGATCTATCAGGAATCGTCAAAAAAGCCGCGAGGAAAGAGCTGAAAAAAACGAGGATTCCGGAAAAACAAAAGGCACGGAAGTTCTCTCCGTGCCTTTTGTTTTTGTCGAAGGCTCGATCAGGCCAGCGGCTCAGGCGGCGGAGCTGCAGCCGAAGCCTTAGCAGGTTTGCGCAGCCAGGAAAAAAGTCCAGCGAAACGAAATTCCCTGAGATCGTCGAAGTAGGAATAAACCACTGGAGTGATCAACAAGGTCAGGAGCAAGCAGAGCACCTGGCCGCCGATGATTGTGACCGCCATCGAAGCGCGTGATCCGGAGCCGGCGCCTCTACCGAACGCGATCGGGAGCATGCCCGCGATAATCGCGATGGTCGTCATCAGGATCGGCCGCAGCCGCACATGGTTGGCCTGGATGATGGCCTCATGACGTTCCATCCCCTGGGCGCGCAGCGTGTTGGTGTAGTCCACCTGCAGAATCGAGTTCTTTTTCACGATGCCGAACAACATCATCAGGCCAATCGCGCTGTAGACATTGATGGTCATGCCGAATGCCATCAGCGCCAGCAATCCTGCGGGCAGGCTGAGGGGCAATGCCGTCATGATGCTTATGGGGTAGACGAAGCTGTTGAACTGCGAAGCCAACACCATGTAGATAAAAGCTATGGCCAGGATTACGGCGATAAGGAAGTCATTGGAAGCCTCGGCGAGTGTCTTGGCGCTCCCGCCGAATACCGCCGCATAACCGGGCTTCAAATTAATCTCCGCCAGCTTTTCGCGCGTGGCATCGATGGCCTGCTGGAGCGGAATTTTGTCCAGGTTGGCGCTGACCGAAATCTGGCGCTGCCGGTTGTAACGATCGATCGACGCCGGCCCGTTTTCGAGCGTCAGCCGCGCCACATCGCTCACTCTGACGATGCCTGCAGCCGAGGGAATGAGCAATTCCTCCATCAGTTTCGGGTTGTTGCGGAAACGTTCGTCGAGCCGCAATCGCACGGTGAATTGATCGTCGCCCTCCTTGTATTTGGAAACTTCGTTTCCCCCAACCAGGAGCCCAATACTCGATGCCAGGGTATCAATGGCAACGCCAAGATCTGCCGCGCGCGTACGGTCGACATTGACGCGCAATTCCTGCTGCGTCGGCTCAAAGTTGGTGTCGACGTCCACAACTCCCGGGATGGTTCTGATTTTGGCCATCAGGTCGGTGACGTAAACCTGCAGCTGCGCGATATCGGGTCCCTGGATCAGTACGCTCAGCCGGTTACTGCCTCCTCCTCCTCCTCCTCCTCCTCTTCCGCCGGCGCTAGAAGCACCGGATATATCGGTTCCGCCGGAGACACTGGTGCGTGCGGATTTGTATTTGCGCAGCATCACGCGGGCCCGGCGCATTAGCTCCTGCTGCGACACGTTGCGGCTATCAAGCGGTGTCAGCGCAACATAGAAATTTGCACTGCCAGCGTTGATATTGGTCAGGATCATTGAAACCTCAGGGCCCAGGCTGCGGATGTCCTTCTCGATGGGAGCCATGTACTCTTTTGTGCGCTCGAAACTTGTACCCCTGGGCAGTCGCACGTTGACGCTGAACTCGCTTTGATCGTCATCCGGCACCAGCTCCTTGCCGACCCTGGGGAACAGGTATGCAGCCGAGGCCGTAACAGCAAGAGCGATAATGACCATGACGATGCGATAGCGCAACGACCAACGGAGCATGTACCCGTAGATACGGTCCACGAAGGCGTAGAAGCCGCGCGTTTTCGATTTTGTGCCGTGCCCGACCGCATCTGACGGACGCAGAAAGGTCGCGCAGAGCGCAGGAGTCAAGGTAAAGGAGATAAACATCGAGATCAGGATCGCGCTGGCGGAAACGATACCGAAACTGAAGAAGTAGCGGCCCACCTGTCCAGTCATGTATGCGACCGGCATGAATATGACTACCAGAGAGAGGGTCGTTGCCATGACGGCGAGTCCAATTTCAGCCGTTGCTTTCGATGCGGCTTCCCGCGGCGGCACGCCACGTTCCTCGACGTAGCGGAATATGTTCTCCAGTACCACAATGGCATCATCGATCACGATTCCGGTGGCGAGTGATAGCGCGAGCATGGTCATGTTGTTCAGGGTAAATCCGAGTGCCTTCATGACCGAAAAAGTGCCGATGATCGATGCCGGAATGGCAACTGCTGCGATCAGCGTGCTGCGGATGTTGCGGAGGAAGAAAAACACCACTATGCTGGCGAACAAGCCGCCCAAGATCAGGTGGTGCTGGATCTCTTCGAACGACTTCCGGATGAACCGGGATTGATCGCGAATAGGAACGATTCGGAAATCCGCAGGGAGGGTGGTTTCGATGTTCTTTACTTTTTCGAAAACGCGGTCCACTACTTCGACCGTGTTGGCGCCCGATTGCTTCCGGATCATGAGCGAGACGCACGGCACACCGTCGAGAGTTCCCAGGCTGCGGATCTCCTGGACCGTGTCGACTACGCGGCCGACATCGGCAAATGTAACCACGGACCCTTTGAGGTACGCCAGAATGATGCGGTTGAAGTCATCGACGTTCTTGATCCGCCCCATGGTGCGCAGCGCGATTTCCGAAGGCCCGGCTATGAATGTGCCGCCGGGGATTTCGACGTTTTGCCTCGAAACACCGTTGCGGACCTGATCCACGGTCAGCCCATAGGCATTCATGCGGTCGGCATTCAGGAGCAGCTGAATCTCTCGGTGTCGCTCGCCCATGAACGTGACCTCGCCGACATCCTGAACCGTTTCGAGAACCTGTTTGATCTTCTTGTCGACGATCTCGGTGATCTCTTTCTGTGAACGCTGGCCCGAAATGACCAGCGTAAGGATCGGCGATGAATCCGGATCCATTTTCTGGATCACCGGGGGCAGCGTGTCACGCGGGAACTGGTTGACGATCGTCGCCACCTTGTCGCGGACATCCTGGGTGGCGGCTTCGATATCTCTTTCCAGCACAAAGGTGATAGTTACCCGAGAGGATCCCTGATCGGAATTCGCGCGCAACTCATCAATGCCGCTAATCGTGTTTACGGCCTCTTCAATCGGCTTGGTCAGCTGGGTCTCGATTTCCTCGGCGCTGGCTCCCGGCAATCGCGTCATTACGTTGACCGTCGGATAATCCGTCTTCGGCATCAGGTCCAGGCCGAGATTCCGATAGGAAAACGCACCCAACACGACGAGTGCCATTGTCATCATGAAGGCAAAAACCGGCCTCCGGATACTGACATCCGCCAACTTCATGACTGACCTCCCTTTTTACCTCGTCCCCGCCTGCCTTGGCCGCCGCCTTCCATAGCAGGCGCAGCACCCGCTTTGCCGATCGCAACCATGACGCCGTCAGCCAGCTCGCTCAGGCTGGAAGCGGCCAGAGTCTCGTCCCCTTTGAGGCCGGTTACGATCTCAACTACGTCTCCCACGCGTGCACCCAAAGTGACAAGCTGTTTCTTAATCCTGTTTCTTTCCACGATGTACACGGAAGACTCGCCTGCAAGGGTCGAGATCGCGGCATCGGGCACGGCCAACACGTTTTCGTCCTTCTGTGTCAGGATGATGCCTTTGGCGAAAAAACCGGGCTTGAGATGGCGCGCACTGTTATCCACAAGGATCTCGACAGCGAAGGTACGTGTTGCCTGGTCGACCGCCGGGCTGATGAAGGCGAGTTTGCCGGGAAACAACTCTGCCAGCATCGACTCCACTCTGAACTGGGCTGCGAGTCCGGGCCGCATGAGCGAGGCGTACTTCTCCTGAACGGCAGTTCTCAGTTTGAGTGGATTCATCTGAACGATGGTAACGACGGGGGTGTTCTCGCGAATAAACTCGCCGGGCTGCACCAGACGCTCGGCAACCGAGCCTGCGATCGGCGCCCGGACGACCGAATCACTCAGCTTTTTCTGTGCCAGCTCATAGGCCGCGCGTCGCTGCTGCAGGGTTGCCTTTAAACTTCGAACCGTTTCCAATGCGGACTGATAACCCGCTTCAGTGACCTTGACCCTGGTTTGCGAGGTGTCAAAATCGGCCTGTGCAAGCAGGCCTTTCTTGATGAGCTGGGTAGCGCGGGCCAGCTGGGCGCGCGCATCATCGCGATTCGCGATCGCAGTCCGAATCGTCGAGATTTCTTCGTCCGGGGGCGGCTCATTCATGCGCAATCCGTCCATGCCCAGCTGCGCTTCAGTCTGGTGAAGCTGGCCTTCGGCCTGCCGCAGCGCCAGATCGAGCTCGCGCGGATCCAGCTTGACCAGCGGCTGGCCCGATTCGACCTCCTGCCCCAACTCGATCACGAGTTCTTTCACTATACCGGCGACTTCGCTGCTCACCTTGGCCTGATCCGGAGAGATCAAGGTCCCCGCCAATTCAACCTGGCGCTGAACCGAAATGCGCTGGACCGCAGTCACTTCGATCCGGACTGGAGGCGGGCCCTTCGGGGTCGGGCGCTGCTGCGATTCGCTTCTGCTGCAGGCGATGCCTGCGAGCGGCACCAAGAGCGCTGCAGCATACCAGATCAGGCGCTGGCTCGCCGTTGTCCTTGCTCTATCTATCATTTTCACAATCCATCGAAAGTGTCTGTGCGCATGGCGGCATGCCGGGGCAGAAGACGACACAAAATAGTACGCATGAATGCGTGGTTTGTTATCAGGAATTGGTGAATGAACGTGTCTTTCCCATTCCCACCCAGGGTGTCAGCACCGGCGGCACTCTGGCGATCTCCATTCAGCCACCGGACCATCATACCCCGGGCAAAACCTATCGATCATACAAGCCATCTATTCTCTATGATCTACGCTCCGTGATCAAGCTTTCTCTGATCGAATCTGAAATTCGCACTGTTGGGGCAAACACTGCCACGAGTGACACGGCGTGGCCGGCAGCCACAGCCAAATTGAAGAAGTCAGAAGTCAGAAGTTAGAATGAACTGCGCCGCAGTTGCGAGCGGTTTCTCCCGGATGCGAAAGTACTCCTGCCTGCCAGGTTTTTCTTCTGACTTCAGTCTTCTGTCTTCTCTCACCGGAGGGTAAATCCCCTCCCCCCCGGTAAGGATTTGTATGTAAGTAGTATGAATCGTTCTAGCTGCACCGAAGAGATATCGTCTCGGCACTTGAATATTGCGCAATGGGCTTGTCTCTCCCGCGACAATGCCGTAAGATGAAGCTGTAATAAAAATGCTATCGGGCCTCGGGCCCTGTGCAATATAAGCCTCGAACCATGTCAGGTCCGGAAGGAAGCAGCATTAAGAGGCCAGTTATATGTGCCGCAGGTTCCCCGGGGCCCGGCCCTTTTTCCTATGCAATATCAAGTTTTAGCCCGCAAATGGCGCCCACAGAACTTTCATGATCTGGTGGGGCAGGACCTTGTGTCGCGCACGCTGCTCAATGCACTCCAAAGCGGCCGTGTCGCACATGCCTTCCTTTTCTCGGGTCCGCGTGGAAGCGGCAAAACTACAACGGCGCGCATTCTGGCCAAGGCATTGAACTGCCACGAAGGGAAAGCCGGCGAGCCTTGCGGTAAGTGCGTCGCCTGTGTCGAGATCACTGCCGGCAACTGCATGGACGTCCTGGAAATCGATGCCGCGTCCAACACCGGCGTTGACAATGTCAGGGACCTGATCGAGGAACTCCAATATCGCCCGGCCCGCGATCGAAACAAGATCTACATCATCGACGAAGTCCACATGCTCAGCAAAGGTGCCTTTAACGCGCTGCTGAAAACTCTCGAAGAGCCTCCGCCGCACGTCGTGTTCATCCTGGCAACGACCGAATATCACAAAATCCCCGCCACAATCCTGTCCCGCTGCCAACAGTACAGCTTCAAGCTGATCCGTTTTCCCTTGATCCTGGAGCGCCTGCGCACGATTGCCCAGGCCGAAAACATCCAGATCAATACGGTCGCTCTGGAGCAGATCGCATATTCCAGCGGCGGCAGCATGCGCGATGCCATGTCGGCCCTTGATCAGGTGATTGCCTTCAGTGGCCAGACCGTGCGTGACGAAGATATCGCCATGCTCCTCGGCCTGATCGAGCCGGCTATTTTGGGAAGCGCCGTTCGGGCCATCGCCGGCAACGATGCGCAAACCATACTCGATATCGTGGGAGAACTGGCAGCTGCCGGCCAGGATCTGCAAAACTTCTGCCGCTGCCTCCTCGGCCAACTCCGCGACCTGATGGTGCTGAAAGCCGGTGTCTCGGATTCCGCGGTCCTGGGCGTGCCTGAGAGCCTGCTCCCGGAATTGACCGAACAGGCGGGCCTTTTTTCCCGGGAGGACCTGCTGCGCCTTTTTGACGCTCTTCTCAAGGTCGAAGCAGATCTCCGGTATGCCACTCAGACCAGGTTCCAACTGGAGATGGGGCTGATCGAACTCGCCCAGATCCCGCGGATGCGCTCGCTGGAGGAGTTGATTGCCGACTTCTCTCGACTGGTGGAGGGAGGTACGCCGCGGGGCATCTCCAGTGCCCGGCCATCTGTGTCTGCTCCTCTGCCAGTGCGCCCCGTAGGCGCCAAAAATGAGACGCCACTTCCCGAGAAAGACCCGAACAGGAGTGCCGCTCCTCCTCCCCGTGTCATTCCTCCTTCCCAACCGGCGCCTCCGGCGCTTGTAGCGCTCACTGCACCTGACGCAGCCGCGCAGGACGCCACAAGCGCCAGCCGTCATTTGCTCGAGCAGATAGCCTCTGTCGTTCAAAAGGAATCGCTGCTTCCCATTTTGCACTCCCTCGCGGGAGCCAAACTGAAGGGGAATTTCGTAATTCTCGAAGTGGGGCAACCGCCTAACGAGTTTCTGCGCCGCCAGCTGAAGGAAAATCTAGCTGTAATTGCACAGGCTGCCTCACAGGCACTCGGCCATCAGGTTCAGATTGCATTTGACGATGTACCGGCGGATACAACCAAGCCTCCATCCAGCCCCCCCAAGACCGGGAAGTCCGCGGAAGAGGACGTTCTGGAGAGGGCGAAAAGAGAGCCGGCCGTGCAATCCTTTCTTGATGCCTTTCCGGGACCCGTAAAGGCGGAGAAGATTAAACCATGAGTGACTACGCCGAGCCCATTGCCAGGCTGATCGATGAGTTGCGTAAGCTTCCCGGCATCGGCCAGAAGACGGCACAACGTCTGGCCTACAGCCTGTTGCGCCGCTCGCGCGAGGACGCGGAGCGCCTCAGCCGCGCCATCCTCGATGTCAAAGAGAAGATCCGATACTGCTCCCGATGCAATAATTTTTCGGATCTGGATCCCTGCGGCTACTGCACCAATCCCAGCCGCAGCCAGGAAACAATCTGCGTGGTCGAAGAGCCCAACGACATCCTTTCGATCGAGAGAACCCGCGAATATCACGGCCAGTACCACGTCCTGCACGGGGTGCTCTCACCCATCAATGGCATCGGTCCGGAAGAACTCAAGCTGAAAAACCTGCTCGAGAGGCTTCGGGAAGGTAACGTGCATGAGATCATCCTGGCAACAAATCCCAACGTGGAGGGGGAAGCCACAGCCATTTACCTCGCCAAGCTGCTCAAGCCGATCGGGATTCTGGTGAGCCGCATCGCGCTTGGACTGCCGGTAGGAAGTGACCTCGAATTCGCCGACGAAGTCACAATGAGCAAAGCCCTCGAGAACCGGCACACTCTTTGATTGACGATTGACGATTGACGAATGAAGCGCGGCATACTTGGCTCATCGGCAATTGCTCGTGCATTGCCGGTTCATCTGGCAATTCGTCAATCGTCATTCGTCAATCGTCAATCGTCATTCGTCATTCGTCATTCGTCAATCGTCAATCGTCAATCGTCAATCGTCATTCGTCAATCGTCAATCGTCATTCGTCAATCGTCAATCGTCAATCGTCAATCGTCAATCGTCAATCGTCAATCGTCAATCGTCAATCGTCAATTACAAGGCGCCTTCGATCCAGATCTCTCCGTCTTCGTAGACTTCCTTCTTCCAGATCGGTACGGTTTTCTTGATCTCGTCGATGGCGAAGCGGCAGGCATCAAAAGCTGCGGCACGATGAGCAGCGGTGACGACGATGACCACACTGCATTCCGAAGGATTCATATGTCCCAGGCGGTGGATAACGCCGATATCCCGGATCTCGAACTCCCGCCCGGCGCGTTCTCCGATTTCCTGAAGTTTCTTCAGGGCCATCACCTCGTAGGCATCGTACTCCAGAAAAAGGACCTTCCTGCCGCGTGCTTGATTGCGCACCACGCCCTCGAAGACCACAACCGCGCCATCCTCAGGGCGAACCAGGGCGTTACGCAGGGAACTTGTATCAATCGGCTCATGTACGAGACGGAACATTTTAGCCTCCGCTCACGGGAGGGAAGAAGGCGACTTCGTCCCCATCGTGAACCGGCGAATCGGGACGTGCGAACTCTGAATTCACGGCGCAAAGAAGCGTCGAGCGTTGAGCTTCGAGCTTTGGGAATCGGAGGGAAAAGCGGGCGTAGATCGAGGCCACATCGGGACAGGCTGACGCTTCGACTTCTGTTTCCCGGAGGCCTGTCGCTTCTGCGAGTGTGGCGAAAAAGAGGACCCGGATGCTCATCAGTACAGGTTTACAAACAACGCGCATATCTCATCAATGGTCTTGCGGACTCGATCGTAAGAGTAGCGCACGTTGTTGGCGAAAATGCTGAACATCAGATTGCGTCCCGACTTAGTTGTCATGTAGCCCGATAGCGCAGCCACATCGCCGAGAGTTCCTGTCTTTGCGTGGATTACCCCGGGCGCGGATGCCAAACGATTCCTGAGGGTGCCGTCCGTGCCGCTGATGGCAAGCGTATTGAGGAACAGGTCGAAGTAGGGACGAGTGGACAGGAAAACCAGTAAGGAAGTTTGAAACCTGGGAGTCACAAGGTTGTCGCGGGACAGCCCGCTGCCGTCGCTGAGGCTGATTTTGTCGTCATCACGGACGCCTGCAGTTTCGAGGAAACGTTTCACAACCTGCAACCCGGCATCATCGGTACCGGCGCCGCCAAACTCGGCACCCAAAACCCGGAGCAACATCTCCGCATGCAGGTTCAGGCTGCGCTTGTTGATGATCTCCAGCGCCCGGATCAAGGGTGGAGACTGGTGCTCCGCAAGCGGCATCCAGTTCCTGCGTGTTTCCGGCGACAGATCGCCGAGATGATAGACACGCACCGAGCCATCTGCAAGGATCCCCTTCCGGCGCAGCTCCTCACGGAACAGGGTAGCGGTTGCCTCCGCCGGCCGCTCCAGCAATATGTCCTGGCTGTAGCTCTGGCCGGCCGGCAGTCTTCCGGAGATCACCAACCGTGTGGTTCCAGGAAGTACCTGGGCATATACGGAACGTTGGGATTTGGTGCTTCCAGTGACGGCGAGATTGCGGATCTGGAAGTAGGAAGAAGAAGGCTCGACGCTGACCTGCACCAACTGGTCGGGCTTGGTTGCCCGCACGTGCACCCAAAAAACATTGTTGTTGATGCTGAGTGCGTTGATAGGTACGCCATATATCGACTTGAGATCCTGGGCTGTCCAGCCTTTCCCGTGCGTGGTGAATTCAAAATAGCTGTCGTCCCCGATCACGTTGCCGTGAATCTTCTTGATCCCCAGCGCCTGGATTTTTTCAGATAATTGCTGTAGAGCCGGTCTATCCAGAAGTTCCCTGCTGGTGTCGATCAGATTGGGATCGCCTCGACCCACGAGGATAATGTCGCCCGAGAGTGTCCCGTCGGGCAGGATGGCCCCATTGGTGTAGACGCCAGTGCGAAAGCGGAAGTCAGGTCCGAGTTTCTCCAAAGCCGTAGCGGTTGTGACCACCTTGAGCACCGATGCCGGCTGAAAGGTTTTGTCTGGGTTGAGGGAGAGGACGGCCTTGTTGGTGGTTGGATCATAGATTTCGATCCCCCAATCCGCGGAGCGGATTCCCGGGCGCTTCAAGACCTGGGCGATCCTAGTCTGGATGGTCTCCAGCGAAGTGGGACCATCACCCCCAAAGATTGCCGGAACAAAAAAGGCCGCGCACAGGAGGGCCACACATGCATTGTGCAGAGGCACTGCCAATCGCTTCATTCTGCTCTGTTCCTCCCGCGGTCGCTGAACTCCGCTCTGAGTCGGGAATCCCCCGCATTCCTGGCTTACGAAGCCCGGCTAGACATCTAGCATAGCATATTAACTTCAAATTGAGGATTTCGACCGAAAACTTCTCATGCTGTAGGGATTTTTGCAAGCAGCGAGTCGTTCAGAGAAGTATTCCCGATCCGGGCGCCGATTCCGATCAGCACGGTGCCGCGGAGCCGGTGCACCGGTGCCAGGCTTTCCGGATCAGCTACGAAGGCGTATTCCAGCCTCCCCATCGGCTCACTTCCCATGACCCGCATGATCTCCTGGATCAGCTTCTTCGCCTGCCGTTCACCGTGGGTGATTGCCTCTTCCGCGGCTCTCAGGCTCCGATAAATGACAGGCGCGGCTGCTTTCTCTTCCTCGGTCAGGAAAAAATTGCAGGTGCCGAAGGCAAGACCGGAGGAGTGACGCGCCACCGGCGTCACGACCACCTCTGTGCCGAGGTTCAGATCCCTGATCATTTTGCGCAAGATCGCGCCCTGCAACGCATCCTTCAGTCCCAAAAACAGAAATGACGGCCGGATGATGTGGATCATCTTCAGGATGGTAGTGGTCATCCCCCTGAAGTATGCGGGCTGCTGAATCCCCGGGAGCTTTTCGCCGAAATTCTCCACCTGTGCAAAGGTCGAAAAATCGGCCGGAAACATCTCTTCTTCAGCCGGGGAAAACACATAATCCACGTTCTGCCGGCTGAGCAGGTCCACATCCTTGGTAATGTCCCTGGGATATTTCAGATACTCTTCATGGCTCAGAAACTGCAGACGATTCACAAAAATTGAAACTACCACGAGATCCGTCATCGCGCGCGCCGCTTCAATCAGGCTGAGATGGCCTGGGTGGATGACACCCATCGTGGTCACCAAACCGATCTGGACATCGCTCGAGATCAGCTTGGCGCTGATGGAGGACATGCGCGCAAGGCGGTGAATAATCTCCATAGGTGCGACATCATAATGGAATTCTCCCCTCTTTCAACTCATTTCTCCAAAGGCCAATCCAACCGAGAGGGGTACTGCTTCACAACCGAGGTGTCAGGGCACGAGGCGAAGAGGGAGGCGATCGTTTTTTTCAAAGCCGGATGCATGACCTCGGCGGCAATCTGAACAAGCGGTTCGAGGACGAATCTGCGTTGTGTCATCCTGGGGTGCGGGATCTCAAGGCCGGGTTCTTCGAGAATGAGATCGCCGTAGAGGAGAATGTCGACATCCAAGGTGCGCGGAGCCCCCGGGAATGAGCGGATGCGTCCTTCCCCTGCCTCGATCTGCAGGCAGCCGGTGAGCAGATCGCGCGGCGCCAGAATCGTTTCGGCCTTTACCGCCACATTAAGGAACCAGGGCTGATTCAAATAACCGATGGGTTCTGTTTCGAAGATCGAGGAAATGCGCCGCACGGCAATTCCCGATTTTGTCAAGCCATCGATTGCCCTACTCAGGTTGGTTTCTCGATTCCCCAGGTTGGAACCTATCGATAGATAGGCAATATGAATTTCGCTCATCCGGTTCCCTCAACGAAGCGCAATTCGTTTTGCAGACGAACATGGATCAGTGAGTACAGGGGCAGGAGGAGTACGCTAAGGAGTTCGAAATCCGGCGCCTTGCCCCTCCAATTGAGTCCTTTCCAGGCCTCGATTTCCCAAAAGACGGATCAGAAGAGGCTTTCCGGCCGCTTCAGGTTGCCGAAATGGCCAAGGCCCTTCAGATTGAAGGAGAAGGTGAAGCGACTCTCCGTACGAAATCCCAGGTCATAATGCTCAAATTCGAAAGATACTCCGCAGCAGTTCCAAAGGTAGTTAAACCTTGAAGTGCTGTTGAGCAGCGTGCTCGATTGAATGCTATAGCTAAGTGTCAGGCTGCCGGAAATCCCGTTTTGTTCGGGGTTCTTGTAGGCGAATTGTCCCTGAATGTGGTCCGTCGCGAACATCGCGACTTCCAGCGCATTCGTCTTGACATACGTGCCGGAGAACAAAAACTTTTTATGCTGCCATGTGGCCCAAAGACTTGCATCGCGCAGTCGGCCCAGCTTGGGGTCGTAGTCGGCGCGCACGCTGTACATGATGCCGGGCTCGGGTGTGATGCGCAGACTCATGCTCGTAGGAGAAAGGTTGCGCCGGACGCCGGTCGCCGCAAATCCTGTTATGGTGTTCAAAGGGTAAAACAGGTTGGACACGTCGGGGACAAAGGCTCCGCCGAAACTCGGGTCGAAGTAATACTTCTGCTTTACCTCGAACGCCAGAAACTCATAATTCTGGCTGAGTCCGGGCCGCACTTCCTTACTGCGCATGATCCGGTTGACAATCCCGTATTCGACCTCGCTGGTGTCGGCAATGGCATCCTGATCGTCGAAGCGAATAATCTCCGCTTCATTCGAGATGCCGTTGATCCGCCTGTATGTGACGGATTGCTCGATGAGGTGCCTGAAATCGCCGAGCCACGTCGTATGAAAGTTTTTTTCAAGTACCGGCGTGCGCAGCTCAACATCGAAATTCGTATACTGGCGGCGCACAGGATCCGAGACTACAACCGGCGTGGCATCCTCCGACAGATGGGCGCTGTAATAGGTCTCCCGGATGCCAAAGGACGGCGCCAGGGAAAACCCGGCCAAGGATGGAAGGCGCAATGCAACCTTCGGGTAGAAGTCGAGGCGTTGCACGATACTCGGTGTCTGAATAGAGCTATCCGTTCGGGAGAGTCCCTCAGCGGCCGCACGAAAGTAAAAAATCAGCGGCAGACTGCCGAAAGACTTTCCCAGGGAAACAAACTCGAGCGAGGGCAACTTGCGGATTACGAGAGAACGGCTCGGGAAAAACACCTCGCTGCGTTCGAAAGAAAAATTGGTCGCAAAGCTGTCGAATGAGCGCGTGGCGAAGACCAGTGCGTGCTCCTCGGGAATAGTTGCGGACCGGAAGCCATCCGAGTAAACCTGGCGGAAGGCGAAGTTGGTTGTGATATTAACATTGGCCGCCGCACGGAAGCCGTTCCTGAACAAGGTACTCCCATCCACCAATAAATGAGCGCCACCCTGACCCTGCCGGTCGTTGACGCCGAAAGCCTGTACCGTGATGTTGGTTTGCTCGTTCGGCCGAGCCCGGAATAAGCCGCCCATGCCGAATCCGCGCAAGCTGAAATAGTCTCCGTACAGGGTCGCATCTGCACTCTTCCCCAGGGTCTGATAATAGCCGAGCGTAAATTGCCTGCCTTTGGTGCTCGAATTTCCCATGTGGAAAGGTACGAAACCGCTGCTGCGCTTCTTTTCTTCCAATGGAACAATCATGTAGGGGAAATACAAAATGGGAATTCCTTTGAGCTTGAACAGGGCGCCGTGGATGCGAGCGGTGTGGTTGAGGCGGATATCGGCCTTTCCCATGTTGAATTCCCACTTGGGACGCTTCTCCTGGCAGGACGTGATAGTGCCGTTCTCCACGTGGTAAGTATCGCGGCCGGTCTTGACCACCGTTTTCCCTTCGACATGGAATTCCTCGTCCGTAAAGCCGGACGCGTCATAAAACTTGGCAGTCTGCTTGCCGAAATCAAATTCTGAGCGGGAGCAATTGAGCCATGCCTTTTTCTGCGTGAAGCGCGTGGGGCCGCTGGTGGTGCCTTGCCTTGTGACTTCATCATAATCCGCGCCCTCGCAGGTAATGACCATATCCTGAAATGTGATGCGCACATGTCCGGTAGCCTTAAAGTGGGTGCCGATTTTCTGCAGCGATTCGTCCGAAGTCAACGTGACGATGCCGTCCTTATAGGGAATTTCAGCATGAGGCAGATCGCGCCCCTGCAGCGGAGGTTGCGCCTGGGCATAGCCGTGCCCCGGCGCGGCCACGATCGCCGTCAGCAGCAGCCAGAGAACCGAACCGAGATGCGGGCGGAGTTTCAACAGGCAAATCTCCTGAGCCATTCAAGGTCCATTTGAGGGCAGGGACATCGGAAATGAGGCCCCAGTCCAGACGCTTAGAGGTACGGACCGCACATGCGACTGCAGGCCCCGACCAGTTCAAAACCATAACGTTATCAGGAGTCAGTGGCGACCTTCAATTCGTTTTTCTGTGATTCAGACAGTACAAGCCAAAAGCAGCCACGAATGACACGAGTAGCCATAGTCGCAGCGAAAAGACCTTATTGCAGAGTGCGCCGATTACCTGCGATTTTGCGTAACAGTTCACCCCCCATGAAGATTTTGCGGAACAAATCTCTTCGTTTTTGCTATGGTAGGGTGGATGAATGTCGGCAAGGCATGTAGGCAGTGGCACAACTCGGGACGATCGATTGTCTGGCTGCTTGCTTGGCCTCATCAGCGGATCCTCCGACTTCTCCGCGACCTGTTTGTCGAGTACGACAGACTCCGAAAGGAATACGACGATCTCCGCAAGGAGCGAGCCGGGGATAAGCGGACGATATCCGAACTGGAGAAGAATCCCTGCGTATCCGGTTGCGGTACAACGCTAGTTTTTCTTCGGATTTTCTCGGCCTTCAACTCCATAAACCTCTTGGTAGGTTGGGTCAGTCGGTTGGCATTTTCAGTTTTCCCATTGATGTACAATAGCTCAGTCATCGTTGTACCGCAACCGGATACGCAGAGAAGAATCTCACTGAACGGGAGAGGAAACTCGCAGAACGGGATGAGGAGATCCGCGAAAAGGATGAGCGGATCGCAGACCTCGATCACCAGTTGGCTGGGCGCAAGAAAGACTCGACCAATTCCTCGAAACCTCCGTCGTCCGATGGCCCCGCAGCGAGCAAGCGAACTCACCCGCGGCGTCCCAAAAGCAAGCGCAAACCAGGCGGTCAGCCATGACATCCT
>Ga0315284_10002097_pt1 | contig 28619 bp, 24 predicted proteins | sample YL17G09_16_MG_FD_203696 | JGI IMG/M metagenome (GOLD analysis project Ga0315284, IMG submission 203696) | Sediment microbial communities from Yellowstone Lake, YNP, Wyoming, USA - YL17G09_16 | ecosystem: Environmental > Aquatic > Freshwater > Lake > Sediment | place: USA: Wyoming | collected...
CCGAGCTGATTTTGTCTGCCACCGATTCCGTCGGATGATAATGGCCGGTGTCGAGGCACAACAGCAGGTTGTTTTTGATTGCGTAACCGAGGTAGAATTCGTGCGAGCCGATGGTGCAGCTTTCCGCGCCTATCCCGAACAGCTTCGGCTCGAGCGAATCCAGCAGGAATCTTCGGTCGAATTTGACACTGAATATCTTATCGAGCGACTCCTTGAGAAGCTCCCTCGACCTTTTTCTGTCAACGGGGGTATCCTTGAAACCATCCGGTATCCACAGATTCGTCACGCAGATTGTCTGCAGCTGTTTTCCCATATATTCGCCGATTTTACGGCAGGCGATTGCGTGCTCAATCCAGAACTGCCGAATGGCTTCGTCATAATTAGCCAGAGTAAAGCCGCTTGCCGCCTTTGGGTGCGAAAAAAACGTCTGGTTGAAGTCCAGGCCGATGCGCTTCTGTTTGGCCCAGTCAATCCAGTGCTGAAAATGCCTCGGCTCAATCTCATTGCGGTCAACTCTTTGGCCCCCGGTCTCGAGATAGCTTGAATGCAAGCTGAGCCGGTGCGAGCCGGGCAACAATTTGTAAACCTCCTCCAAATCCGCCCTCAGTTCGTCGGCCGTTCGCGCCTTGCCGGGATATGCCCCCGTCGCGATGCACCCGCCGCCGGTCCCTCCTCCTGTGCCTTCGAATCCGCTTACGTCATCTCCCTGCCAGCATTGAAGCGAAATACTGACCGAGCCAAGCCGCTCCATTGCCTTTTCAGTATCGACCCCGTAAAGAGCATAACGCTGCTTCGCCGAGTCGTATGCCGTTTGTTTTTTCAAAAAGTCAAAAATACCCATCTTGGAACATCATTTCCTTAAAGCCGATGCCGGAAAAGGAGCAGAATATCAGATTTTACATGGATTTCAAGCGCAGTCCTGCTTCAGGACGGAGCCCCCCATGTCGCGTTTTACGAAGCATAGTGGAGTAAAACGATGGGGGGAGCATACCGAATAATTTAAAAATAACCTCACTTCCTTATCCTCTTGAAGGAGCCCAAGTTTTGGACTGGATGGGACAGACTTGGGAATTGATTTTTGCGGAGTCCAGCTTTCAGGGCGAAGCCCCCGCGGCTTTATTTCGCGGATATGTCTTTCGTCCGCAAAATAGCGGGGGGTATGGTTTTAGCCGCGAAAAGGCACATAATTCACAAAAGGAATCGCCAAGGCCGAACAACAGGAGTTTAAGTGCTAATCCTCAACAATAGTGGATTGCAGCCAGTTCTCGGCAAAAATGGCAAAACCCTGCGAATCAACCACGCTTATTCCTAAGTATTACTCGCCCCCATTTTCGCTCAATAATTTGCTTGATTTTTTGTTGAAAATCATTCACAATAAACCGGTAACTGAGAGGAAAATCAGCAAATGGGTGAAAAAGAGGAAAAACCCGGACGCTCCATAACAAAGTCAAGCAGAACGCTTCTGAGCACACATTGCCGGAAGCTGACCTTAAAAATTCATACACTCAGCAGGCACAATTTTCGAGAGGGTGAAAAATGAAAAAAGAAGTGGCCTTATCTTTTGCTGTGCTTTTAACAATTGGCGGTTTTGTCAAAGCAGAGCCGGTTTATTTCGCTGATAGTCAACTCAAAGCAGTGGTGGAGAACGCTCTTGGCAAGACAGATCCAAACGCCGATGAGATGCTTGGCCTGATTTACCTCGATAATGTGTCCGGCCTAGGAATAACAAGCCTTGTTGGTTTGGAGTATGCAATAAACCTTACACAGCTTAATGCGTACCGCAATCAAATCAGCGACTTGTCTCCTTTGGTAAACCTAACGAACTTGACTTCATTGGGTCTTTCCGAAAATCAAATCAGTAACATCTCCGCGGTGGCCAACTTGACAAACCTAACTCATTTGGAGATAGGCTACAATAGTATCAGCAACATTTCCGCAGTATCCAACTTGACAAACCTAGTTGAGTTACGCCTAATAAACAATAATATCAGCAATATTTCCGCAGTGGCCAACTTGACGAACCTGATGGTATTAGAACTAAGGAATAATAATATCAGCAACATTTCCGCAGTGTCAGGACTTACAAATCTGCATAGTCTGCGTTTGTCCGGTAACAGCATTAGCAACATTTCTGCGCTTGCAAACCTGACGAACCTAAGCATGTTAATGATGTCTTCAAATCACATCAGCGATATTTCCGCCCTGTCTGAACTGACAAACATAGGTTTTTTAGACCTAAAATCTAATAATATCAGCGATATTTCCCCTCTTTCAAGCATGAACTCCTTGAAAAGTTTGAATCTTAAAGATAATCCTTTGAATTGTGACGCTTATTGCATATATTTTCCTCTGCTTCAGGAAAACCATCCGGGCATTAGCCTGCATTATGACCCAATGCCCAATGACTGCATTCCCGATATTACTCATCTGGCCATTTCTCCAGAAAATGGGCACGTCATTGTTGGCCAACAGGCAAGTTTTACTGTTACAGCGTCTGGGACAGAACCATTTACTTATCAATGGTACAAAGACGACCAGCCCATCTATAATTCTAACAACAATGTCTTGACAATTACTTCGGCGCAACTGAGCGACGCGGGCAGTTACAAGGTGGATGTCACCAATGCCTGCGGCTCGGATACAAGCAGCACCGCCGTCCTGACGGTTGATACTCCAACGCTTATCTTCGTTGACCCTGATGAAGGTGCGCCAGGACAAAGTTTGACGGTTGATATCTATGGCGAGAATACACGTTTTACCAAAGGAAATCCCCCGACAGTCTGGTTTTCCAATGGCAACTCCAATATTTTCGCCAGCAGCGCTATGATTATCAGCGATACTTTGTTATCTGCTAATTTTACTATTCCGAGCGATGCCGTTGAGGACCTGTGGGATGTGCATGTTAGTGACGGTATAGACGGACCGTTGGGGCTGGCTCAAAGTTTTTTGGTAGTGTGTTTTGCACCAAGCATTTCACCATCAGGCCAGCCACAATCACAAAGCGTTGTCATCGGCCAGAACGTCCAATTTACTGTGCAACCAGCAGGCAGTCCTCCCTTCACCTATCAGTGGCAGAAAAAGGACGGGGAGGAATGGTCGGATATCTCAGACGCTCAATCTGCGACTTTGACAATTAACTCAGTCCAGTTGAGCGACGCAGGTGAGTATAGGGCGATTGTCACTAACGCCTGCAACTCGGCGACGAGCAATCCGGCGATTCTGACGGTTGAAACAAAGTATCGAGTTTCGGGGCATGTCCTCGATTGGAACAATCAACCCATAGGAAATGTCAAGATAACAGTCGGACAGGTTGACCAGAATCCTGCATGGGAAGGACATACTGAGCCCGATGGGAATTACGCTAGCGATGAAATCGACGCCGACGAATTCTATCTGGCTGGGGAACATCGTATATCTGCCAGTCTTGACTGTGATGTGGTTACGGTACGTGATTACTCAGATTTATTGACGACCGTTGAGCAAAGACGTGCGGTTAATCCCTGCGGCAGCTCGGTATGCCAGGAGAACTTCGTTTTTGGCGCGGCTGGTGACCGACAATTGCATGAACAGGATGGAGTGTTCGTATTTCATGAGATAAATTATATGAAGCAACGAATCGCCGATAAATACACTTTGAGCGTTCCTCAAGTTGAAGTTTGGATATGGGCGGATTCATTGTTAGATCTTTTAAATTTAGGAGGCGGCTACTACCATTTTTTGAGCACTCTGTTATTTAGACAAAATATATCTCAGGATTTAGTTACAACTTATCATGAATATGGTCACGCCGTATATCATAAAAAGCGTGGCGATCCTTATGACACCGAGTCCCTTGAGGAAGGATGGTCGACGTATTTTGAGATTATCTTTGGACCTGCAAACATCAAAAATGACCACGAACCAGACGACAGTTATGAAGCTAGGTGGGGTAATAATAATGTGCAACTCACTCGTTTCCAATTAGCTCAAAGATGGAAGTTCATATATGGAAGTATATTCAATGACATCAGAGACGGATATGCACAAGATGATGACCAAATAAATGGAACCATATTACATCATGATGATAAGGACGAACAAGATGTAACTGGTGAACAGATGGTCTGGAAAGTTATTATGGAAGATAAGGCTAAGGACATAGATGATTTCTATAACAAATTCATAGCCAGATATTCTCAGTTGCAGGATCCGCTCTTCAAGATATACAACACTCATGGACTCTATGTCTCGACGACGACTACAACCACCGGCCGGATACCGCCATCGCAGACCACAACAACTCTTGCAAGGATTGATTCCACAATCTCTAAGAGCAAGTTTCACCTTTCCTGGCCCGTTTCGGACCTTGATTTGACTCTCGTTGACCCGAACGGAACAATTATAGACCCCTGTTATGCGGCCAGTCACCCGGATGTAAACTATGTCAAGACGGCAACAGAGGCATATTATTCCATCGATAATCCCATCCCGGGTATTTGGCAAATGAAGGTAACCGCGGTTGATGTTCCGCCGGAAGGTGAGAACTATACGGCTACCGCATACCTGACGACGAACCTCAACTTGCTGCTTTCAACTGATAAACAAAATTATGAGCCAAATGAGCTAATCTCGCTTACCACTCAGCTTTTTTATGACTCAAATTCGTATTCGGACGCCAACGTAACAGCCAGAATCGAAAGGTCGGACGGGAATGAAACAATCATTCTTTATGATGACGGCCTGCATAATGACGGTAACAGTAATGACGGCAACTACGCCAATATTTACGCTACTACCTCCGTTGAGGGACAATATAATATCGTTGTAACCGCGTCCGGCTGGAATCCATTCAATGAACCATTCGTCAGAGAAACCAGCAGGACCGTGCAGGTAATGAGATTACCTGACCTGGCTGCTGCCGACCTGCAAACCAATGATGAACTGACACAGGGTGAACTAATCTTATCCGCAACCATACGAAATAACGGGACCGCAGAAGCTAATGATATCAATGTCGCATTCTATGACGTTAACGATACCAATGTAATCAGGATAGACCCGAACATAATAATAGCACACCTTGAGCCGAACGAAACAAATACAGTTTCGGTGGTCTGGAACGCCACATACGGCAGACACCAGATTTTTGTCGTTATCGACTCAAATAATGTAATCGCTGAAAAAGACGAAACCAATAACTATACCAGCAATATATTTCTCATCGATGACTTTGATTTTAACTTTGACGGGATTACCGATTTTACGGACTTTGCAATTCTCGCTAACAAGTGGCTCGATACTTGCACTGAACCTGCCTGGTGTGATAATTTCGATACCGACCGCAACGGCCAAGTTGATATACTCGAATTAGAAAAATTTGCCCAGCACTGGCTCGAAGGAATATAAAACAAAAAACCTTTGCGAAATTTGTGTTCTCTGTGTTCTCTGTGCCCTCTCGGTTCGACAGGCTCACCGTCCTGAGCGAAGTCGAAGGAGTGGCTATAAATCTCTGTGGCTAAATTTCATTAGGAAACCGAACCCCTCACCTTTTTTAATATCTCTTCTGTCTTTGCCCCCTCATCGAATCCCGCCAGCGTTTCTTCCCTCGCCGGCTCTAACATCTCGCCAACCGTCCGGAAGAACTCATTTTTCTCCTTGACGCCGGCAAAATTCTTTTTTGCCCATTCACTCGTATATCCCAGCCCGCACTGCCGCTGGAGGACCGAATGAGCATAAACAATATACGCCCCCTTCAAAAACAACGGCACAAACCCCGCTAATTCTTTTGTTTTGAAATCATCGACAAACTTTTGGCCGGGGCTGTTCATTTCAGTTCCGCAGACAATCAGCAACCCCTTACTATCCGCGAGTTCAAGGGCGTATTTGAGATTTTTAAGCTTCGCATCCGATTTGCCAAGGCCTGACGTGTAATTGCGGTCGGGAATCACGTTGAACGCAACAACGCCGCTGCTCATCGCAATCTCAATAAGCTCCTCAAGGGCCTGTTCACCTTCGCTTGTGCCATCCAGCCAGGTCATTGTCGGCATAGCGCCGGCTGCTAACGAAAATTTATCCATATCTGTCATCGTAGGAAACGCCCCTTTATCAGGCACAACATAACCTACGCCGCCTCGCTTCATCGTCTTATTGCGAAGCGTATTCAGGAAATCGCGCCCATCAGGCAATCCCAAAGCCCTTGCGTCCGTTCCTAATTTCTCGCTCCAGAACTTTGCCAGCTTTGCGTCGTCGGTGAAAATAATTTTTGCTTTTCGGGCATAAGCGAGGCAAATATGTCGTTCAGTGGCGTTGCCGGAAGGGGTGAGGGGCAAAACGTCTTTGGCATAATCCAGTTCGACAGGCGAAAGATATTTGTTAACTCGCCCGGTCAGCTCGATATTTCGCTGCTGGGCGGTCCTCTGTAAACTCATCTGGAATTTTTTCAATTCCGGCCTGAGATTGGCTGACGGAAACCCCATCCCCATGTGGTAGGAAATCCCCGGCTCTCCCGGCGAATTGATAACGCGACTGCCAAACTGCGGGACATACACCCGCGTCTCCATTCCTCCGCAACCCTTCAAGCCGAGCATCCTCGCTGCTTCAAGAAACTCATCGAGTCCATCGAGGACGTCGAAATCGACCACGCCAGCGACAATCAGGCCCTGTTTTTTGGCAAGCCAGGCAAATTTTGTTGGGGAGTATCCATACGAGTTATAAGAAAAGAACGTGTGGCAGTGAAGATTTACTTCCGTTCCCGGTCGAGGTAATTCTATCTCGCCCTTTTTGACCTTCTCGCAAAGCTGTTCGAGGGTTTCTTTCCTCTGAAGGGGATTGAAACTATCCAGACTTCGTTCAAGTTTTTCGACGGATACCATTCAAATCTCAATTTTATGGTTTGACCGGTCGCGATGAAGGTTGCGTTAAACGGTTGCGGTTGCGCGACTCGTATCGGTTGCGTCAAACGTCAATCGTGGTTTCAGCCGCAACCATAAGCCGTTTTACGAAACGAGCGGCGCAACCGATAAACGAAATACGATTTGTTAACTTACAGCCATCGGTTTTGCGGTATATAGTTCGAGTAGTTTTTGCTCGGCCTGGGCGGTCCAGAGGCCGTCATTCAGGCAGGCGGCGACGTCGGGCATCTTCTCGCCGAGTTTTGTCAGCGGAGTAAATCCAAGTCCTTTGCAGGCGGGATAAACGATAATTTTGCCCGCGGTCTGCCTGTTTTCTATTGCCCGTATTCCGTCGCAGGCGCCGTCAAGGCCGCAGACGGCGGCGACCGAGATGTTTGTGTCCAGCCGGCCGGATTCCACCTGCGCCAGCACGCGCTTCATATCCTCCAGCACTGAGCCGCTTGTCCCGATGAAATACAATTGCTTTTCGATATAGGTATCAAGGTCGATTTTGGCCGTGGCCGTCGCCGGTATTCCAGCGAAGACATTGATTATTGCGTGTTTTGCGGCGTTTCGCAGCGAGGCAGCCACCAGTTCCGTCGCCGGCGCCATAATCACGACATAATCGAACGGCCCCGGCATTTCCTCCTTAGCGGGGTTATATTGCCTGAACGCGACGCCCTTTGCCTTAGCTAACGGTTCTGCCACTTTCGACAGGACCGCGAGGCGGTTTTCGTCGATGTCGCCGGCAAATACGCTTACACCTTCGACGCCCCGGCAGATATTGCGAATGACGTGCATTGTCCCCATCGGGCCGGCGGCGCCGACGACGTTTATCTTGTCGCCTTTGCGAATCTCGCCGGTAGTGGGGATATGTTTCATCGAGTCGGCGGGTTCATAGCCGATGGCGCCGGTTATCCGAATGCCGCTGTAATGCAGTCGGCCGATTGGGGTAACGATATCCCTTCCGAACCTTTCGCCGCACAGGACGATATTGAAAAGTCCCTGCGGGCCGATTTTGGAGAAGAGCGCCTCGACCCTGTCGGGGTTGCAGCCGAGGTAAATCACGTCGTCGAAACCCGCGTCGGTTAGCCGGCCAATGTCCGAGCACGATTCCATAGCGACACCCGCGACTTCCGGCGGCCTGTATTGGGAGGCCCATATTATTTTGCCCGGCTGGCCATATTGCTTGAATAATTCCGTAATGTCGCCGACGGTTACCACCACGTCGGCGACGATAAGCATATTGCCGCCCTGTTTAATCTGCCGTCTTTCACCGCTGGCGTATGCGTTCTCGACGCACGCCCACGGCTCTATTAACGCAACGGCTGATGCGCTCAACTGCTCCGGCGCCGGTATGAGCATCGTCTCACCCTGCGGCGATACGATAATCCTCTCATCCATCAGCACGTATTCCTGCAGGGCGCCTTCAAAGTTGTATCCGAATGAGCCGTTGGATTGCGCCGTCGGCAGCCAGCGGTAGTCGGTCTCGACAAGATAGCGCTCGCCTGGTTTGAACTGCTTGACATCCTCGCCGACCGCCTCCACCCGCACCACCGTCTCGTGGCCCGGCACGGCCGGCTTGTCGCCGGGGACATAGCTGGAAATCTCCTGGAGTATCGTCGACTCTATCCCGCTTACTATTTCGGTTTTGCGAGGGTGGGTCGAAAACTGCTTGACGAGCTTCATATCACTGAAGCACAGACCGACCGCCTCCACCCGGCACACAATCTGGTGTCGCCCCGGAGAGACAAGCGGTTTCGTTTTGTTCAGCACAAGCTCATTTGCCGCCACCAGCTGCACCGCACATTGCGTCTTTGGCAAGTCCGACATACTCCTTTAATGCCTTTCTAAACTCTCATCGCGTCAACTCAATTCCGCCAGTTTATCTTTATTAGCCGGGCTATGCAACTTCCTGTCTTTTTTTGTACTGCTTTTTCCACGTTGTTGTTTCTTTCGGCTGGTATTCCTTCAGTGAAAACGAATTTCGCACCAGCCCTCTGCCGTCCGCCAGCCGTTTTATCTGCCCCGTTGCCCTGGCCTGCATCAGGACGTTGCCGACAGCCGTTGCCTCAACGGGGCCGGCTACCACTTTTTTCCCAATCGCGTTGGCGGTGAACTGGTTGAGCAACTCATTTTGCGAGCCGCCCCCCACGACGTGCAGACAGTCAATTTTTTTGCCGGCGACCTCTTCCAGCCGGTTCATCTCCTCCCGATATTTCATCGCAAGGCACTCCAGCAGAACCCTTACCATTTGGCCCTTGTCTTTGATTGGCTGTTGCCCGTTTTTCGCCAGGTGCTCATTTATCCGCCTCGGCATATTGCCCGGGGCGAGGAATTCGCCTGTATAGATGTTCACGGTCGCCGCGAACGGCCTGGCTTTTTCCGCCATCGCTGTCAACTGTGCGTAAGACAAGGCCTCTCCATCTTTTTGCCACTGCCTTCGGCATTCCTGGACTAACCAAAGGCCCATTATATTTTTCAACAGCCTAATTGTTCCCTCGACCCCGCCTTCATTGGTGAACTGGTGCGCAAATGTCTTGTCATTGATAATTGTCTTCGGCGTCTCAATCCCTATAATGCTCCAGGTCCCGCTCGACAGATACGCCCAGTTGGTTTTCTCGTCGGCGGGCCCGCCTCGATTCGCCTGATGCGAATCGGGCGAGGCAGGCACTGCGGCAACTGCGCTGGCAGTGTCGTGCGAGCCGACGGCGATAACCGGTATCTCGCCGTAGCCGATTTCGCCGGCGACCTTCTTCGTCAGTTTGCCGATTATCTTGCCCGGCCCGATTACATCGGGCATAATCCCCATTGGCAGGTTCATCTTCTCAAAAATCGCCTGCGACCATTTTCCAGTCTTCATATCCATAAGCTGCGAGGTGCTCGCCAGAGTATATTCCGCGCAGGGATTGCCCGAAAGAAAGTATGAGACAAGGTTGGCGATGAAGATGAGCCGATTTGCCTTTGCCAAAACCGGCGAATTCGACAAACGCATCGAAAGAAGCTGATAAACGCTGTTAAACTGCAAAAACTGTATGCCGGTATGCTCGTAGATGTTCCTTTTTGGCATCAGCCCGAAGGCCTTGTCCAGCATCCCGTTGGTGCGGCTGTCGCGGTAGTGATACGGGTTTTCTATGAGCTTACCCTTTTCATCCAGCAGGCCGAAATCGACGCCCCAGCTATCGACGCCGATGCCTGCGACCTCGCCGCCCGCCCGGCCGGCCGCCTTGCCTATGCCGGTTTTGATTTCCGACAACAGTCGCGCAAAGTCCCACCGCAAACTCCCATCCTGCTCAACGGGACCATTGCTGAATCTGTGAACCTCCTCTAATCCCAGCTTGTCCGCCGAGACAACCCCCAGCATCACCCGTCCGCTCTCGGCCCCTAAATCAACTGCGATATATCGCCTCTCGTTAGCCAATTCACACTCCGCCAGCCGGCATCAAATTTGTTTTTGTCTTCGGTGCATACGCTAAAGAAAATTTATTTATAACGCAAGCGGTATCTGCCTGCAATTGGAATTACATCAAGCTCTTTCCATCTTGTGCTCTTATGCACGACTCGCCTATAATCTTTGTCACGATGAGAGTTTTGATTTATGGCGCTGGTGCGGTCGGTCTGGGTCTGGCAAGCTGTCTGCTCCTTCGACATCGCTCAGGACAGGTTAAATCACAGGCCGAGGTCTGTTTGCTCGCAAGGGCTGATACGGCTCACGCATTGCGGCAGGGGGGTTTAAACAGGAGCGGCATATTTGGTTGTTTCCACGCTGAGCCGAATTCGGTTGCCGCTTATCAATCGCTCGACGAAATTCGAAATGGTGTCTTTGATTTTATCTTAGTTTGCACGAAGTCGTTCGATTCCGCAGCCGCCGCAGAGGACCTTTCGCGGCATCCCGGGCTTTTCGGCCAACACACCAAAATTGTCCTTTGCCAAAACGGCTGGGGCAACGCCGAAAAGTTCGTCGTTAATTTTCCAAAAGAGCGAATTTATAGCGCGCGTGTGATTACTGGTTTCACGCGGCGAAAGCCGAATGAGGTTGAGATAACGGTCCACGCCGACGCGATTCATATCGGCTCGCTTTTCGGCTGCGACATTGCGTGTATGGGGCCGCTGGCGAAGGCAATTGCCGAAGGGGGCATCCCATGTGTAACTGTCCCCGATATTGAAAAAGACCTCTGGGCAAAGATGCTTTACAACTGTGCGCTTAATCCGTTAGGCGCCATCCTCGATGTCCCTTATGGTGCGTTGGCTGAAAATCCTCACAGCAGGGATTTAATGAACCGTATTATCGAGGAGGTTTTTGCCGTTATGTTAGCGGCGGGGTTTCAAACCCACTGGCAGTCAGCCGATGGCTTTCTGAAGGTCTTTTATGATAAGCTTGTCCCCGACACCGCCAGCCACAAATCATCGACTTTGCAGGATATCGCCGCAGGAAAAAAGACTGAAATCGATGCGCTCACAGGCGCGGTATTGGTTTTGGCCGACAAACACCGCGTCGAGGTTCCTTATTGTCGCAGCGTTTACGCGATTATCAAGTTTGTCGAGGCACGGCGTTAGGAGTTCCGCCTGCAAACTGGCTCAAGGGGACGTTACGTTGTTTTTTTTGAGGGGTTGCCGGGGTATAATAAAACCAGCGGGACGCCAAAAAGCCCTTGACAAAGGGGGCTTTTTTCAAGAAACTGATATATACTTGCCGATTCAATAAGGGGTGGGCTTATGAAGCTGAAGAAACGGGTACCCAGTGGTCGGGAAAAGGACCAGGAGGCAATAGAGTTGCTTGAGCGGTTGCGTGAGAAGGTGTATTGTGACAATCCTTCCGCCGCCCGGCACGCCGCATTCAATCTGTCCTGGATGCAGGAGGACGGCTTTGAAATCCTTAAGGAGGCGATGTTCGGCAGTGCCTCGAGGACCACAAAGGGAGCAGCCGCATACGGCCTGCGCAAGATGCGAGGCAGAATGAAGAAACAGGCAATGGGCCTGCTGGAAGAGGGGCTTAAGCACACCAATACGAACACGCGTCAGGTCTGCGCACGCGCAATGGTGCTGGAAAAAGAGTCAAAACAAGCCGCTCAACAGCAACCTTCTGCGCGGCCGCAACCCAGATACCGGCCAAAGCCGAAGTTCAGGATTTCTGAAATATCTCACAAATCGCCGAGGGAAATGCCCAGGCACGGCAGGAAAAATCCTCCGCACGTGTCGGGATTTAACCGTTAATACTCCGGCCGTCGGCGACTCTGCGACTGACTTGGCTCCCTCTCGTCATTTTTTCATTTGGTAGTCCGCGCACATCGCCCACCTCATTGTTTTTTTGCCGGCCGGTGACCAAAAAATTTTCTGGCAGGGGCCTATAATAGTTGGTGCATCGTGCGTTCGGCGGCCGTAATATGCCTTCCAGCCGGTCTTTGCTTGAATTTTAACCACAGGCGTGCTAAAATACACTATACACGGAACACGGGGGTTTTGGCGGCCATCCGCCTCAGGTTGCGAGATTAAAAGGGGGTTTGCTATGTCTTTTCTCAGTGCATTTGGGCCTAAACGGGAGGTTGCACAAAACAAACACGAAGACCATCCTGCCGGTTACCATCCAAACATGACTGAGTTTTTCCGCCTAAGACAGATGCAAAAGACGATTCAGCGGACCACCGAAGAGATTGAGCAATTGAAAGTTCGTCTTGGCCGACTCGAAGAGGCGCTTGCCCACCGCAACCAACCCGGCGCCGTTGCTCGTGAGCCGGACAATCAGCCGGAAGCCGCTCAACCGCCGCTTCCGCTGCCCATCACCGAATTAAAACAGCTTGCTGAAATGGCAAAACGCCTCAGGTAACATCTATCTCCGTTTTAACCCGATTTGCTTTTCTACAGGCAGGTTGCAATCGTCTGTCGCATCTTTTATTATGTCTCTCGGCTGCCTTTGCCGAAATAAGCCATCGAACATCAATTATCGAGAACCGGGAAAATGACTTACTTAGCAGTTCCGATTGCAGCGAAGCATCTCAACGAGGCCGAGGAGCAAATAAAGGCCGCCGCTGCCGCCGGTGCCGAGATGCTCGAGCTTCGCACCGATTATCTTGTGCATTTGTCCGTTGACCTCGCCCTGCAGGTCATCAACGCGGCGAGGCGGCTTGCCCCGACGCTGCCCATTATCGTAACCTGCCGGGATTATCATCAGGGCGGCGCACTGCGCCACGCCAACGAGCTGCGGGTAAGCGTGCTTGCCGCCGCCGTTCGCGCCGGCGCTGATTTCGTTGACGTCGAATATGAGAATTTTTTGTCCGAGGCGATTAGAGGCAAAATATCACTTGCGCTTTCGGCAGGGGCAAACGCCCGCCTGATTCTCTCGGCCCATAACTTCCAGACAAAGTTCAAGAACATCACCAAGTTTTACTGGGAGATTGTCAACGCCTGGTCCGGCACAATCCCGAAACTGGTCTATTCCGCTCATCATATCAACGACTGTTTCGACATTCTCGATTTGCTGCACGAGCGGAAGGAGAACGTTATTGCCTTTTGTATGGATGAGCCGGGCTTTGTTACCAGGGTCATCGCGAAAAAACTTGGCGGTTTTGTTACCTTCGCAAGTATCGACGAAAAAACAGCAACCGCACCGGGCCAGCCGACGGTCGCCCAGTTGAAAAACATTTATCGCTGGGATTCCATAAATGCTCAGACCGAGCTTTATGGCGTCATCGGCTCGCCGGTTGCCCATTCGTTAAGCCCCGCTATTCACAACGCCTGCTTTGCTGAGGCGGGTCTGAACAAGGTTTACCTGCCTTTGTTAGTGGCGGGAGGGCGAAGCCCTTCGACACTTCGACAAAGCTCAGTGCAGGTGGAATTCAACGCTTTTATGGATAATGTTCTGTCCCGCCCCTGGCTTGACTTCCGCGGTTTCAGCGTAACGATTCCGCATAAAGAAAACGCGATTGGGTATGTCAAATCGAAACAGGGTGTTATTGACCCGTTAGCCGAAAAAATCGGCGCCGCCAACACTATCATCATCAATGGCACAAAGTTGTCGGCTTATAATACCGATTGTCCGGCAGCACTTGACGCAATCACCGCAGGGCTTGGCATCGACCGCACCGGCCTGAAGAAAATGCCGGTTGCCATAATCGGGGCAGGGGGGGTGGCTCGCGCTATTGTCGCAGGGTTAGCCGACGCGAAGGCCAAAGTCGAAATCTATAACCGCACCGTCGAAAGAGCAAAGAAACTCGCCTCCGAATTCAAATGCGATTACGCCGGCCTCGATGACCCGCGAAAATTGAAAGCCAAACTTCTTATCAACTGCACCAGTATCGGTATGTCCCCGAATATCGACGCATCGCCGGTTGATGCGAAGCTTTTGAAAAAGGATATGGCCGTCTTCGATACGGTTTACAATCCCGCTGAAACCCTGTTCTTGAAACAAGCCAAAAACCTCGGCTGCTGCACAATCTCCGGCCTCGATATGTTCATCAATCAAGCCGCAGAGCAATTCAAACTGTTCACCGGTGAAAAGGCAAACACGGACTTAATGTTAAGAACACTGACTGGTTCTGTCTGATCATGCGTTCGCTGTCGAAAAAGCTCATAATTGACAAGCGTACTCGTAAAACGAGTATGAAGTATTGTAGCCCGTTATGATGATGTCCTATTTGATTGTTGCTCTCCTGCGGCGATTCGTGGTATAATACAGATAAAGGCGGTGAATTATGAACAGTCGTATGACAATACCGAAAGATAAGATACAGACGTTTTGTCGGCAGCACTATATTCACGACCTCGGGCTTTTCGGCTCCGTGCTGCGAGATGATTTCCGCCCTGATGGCGATATCGACATCCTGGTTGGGTTTGAACAGGAGCACAGGCCCGGGCTTATCGAACTGGGCACAATGGAGGAGGAGCTGGTGCATATTTTTGGTCAAAATGTTGACCTTGTGGAACGCCAGGCCGTCGAAAAAAGCGAGAACTACATCCGCCGACGGCATATCCTCAAATCCGTTGAGCCGATTTATGCGGCGTAACGCAAACGGGAAATCGACCAGACCCGTCCCATCCTCGAAATCGCCCGCCGCGAAGGAATTACAATAGCTTCCTGAACCCGACTGTTCTCTGTGACCAAATCTGTTCGTTGTATTGGCGGTGGTATGCCTGTATAATGACGATTTTGTATTGTGAGGATAACTATGGCGAAGAAGGAAAAGGTTGTATTGGCATACAGCGGCGGGCTGGATACCAGCGTCATTCTGCCGTGGCTAAAGGAAACTTATGGCTACGATACAATCGCGTTTGCTGCCGACTTAGGACAGGGCGATGAGCTTTCAGGCATAAAGCAAAAGGCCCTCAAATCAGGCGCAGTCAAGTGTATCGTCAAGGACCTGCGGAAAGAGTTTGTCGAGGATTATCTCTGGCGGCTGCTTAAATCGGGGGCCGTTTATGAGAACGGTTATTTGTTAGGCACGAGCATCGCCCGGCCATTGATTGCCAAGCATCAGGTCGATGTCGCTCACGCCGAGGGCGCAACAGGAGTCGCACACGGTGCAACAGGCAAAGGCAACGACCAGGTCCGGTTCGAATTGACTTATATGGCTCTTGACCCGTCGCTCAAAATCATCGCGCCCTGGAAGGACCCTAAGTTTACGCTTACGTCGCGTGAGGCGGCCGTGGATTATGCCAACAAGCACGGAATACCAATCGACCAGAGCAAAAAGAAAATATATTCGCGCGACCGCAATATCTGGCACATAAGCCACGAAGGCGCGGACCTCGAGGACCCGGCCAATGAGCCGAAAGATGAACTGTATGTAATTTCAAATCCCGTCTCGAAGGCCCCTGATAAACCCGATTATATCGAGGTCGGCTTCGAGCAGGGCGTTCCAGTTAAATTAGACGGCAAGGCAACCGACAGCGTAAAACTGCTCCAGACGCTAAACGAAATCGGCGGCAAGCACGCCGTAGGCCAGGTCGATTTGGTCGAGAACCGCTTGGTCGGGATGAAATCTCGCGGCGCTTATGAAACGCCCGGCGGCACAATCCTGATGACCGCGCACAAGACGCTCGAAGACCTTACGCTTGACCGTGAGACGATGCACTACAAGCAGCAGGTCGCCCTGAAATACGCGGAGATGGTTTATTACGGCCAGTGGTTCTGCCAGCTTCGCGAGGCGCTGGATGCCTTCATCGACGTTACCCAGCGGAACGTTACCGGCACGGTGCGAGTCAAGCTCTTCAAAGGTCGCTGCACGCCTGCCGGCGCCAAAAGCCCGTTCAGTTTGTATAGCGGCGCACTCGCCAGTTTCAAGATGGGCGCCGAGTACAACCCGACTGACGCAATCGGCTTTATCCGACTGTTCGGCCTGCCGATGAAAGTCGCCGGGACAGTAAGCAGGAGCATTAAGAAGAAATAGCGAAATAAATGCAAGGATGCGAAATCATAATTCCTGACTGGTTCTGGATGGTTTTTCTTTTTGCCATTGGCTGTTGTGTGGGCAGCTTCCTCAACGTCGTGATTTACCGCATCCCGCGTGACAAATCGCTCGTCGCTCCGCCGTCGTCCTGCCCCGCCTGCGGCAAACCCATCCGTTTTTACGATAACATACCGCTTATCTCCTGGCTGCTTCTGAGAGGCAAATGCCGCTGTTGCAAAGCGCGCATTTCGCCTCGATATTTTGTCATTGAGCTGCTGACGGGTCTGGTTTTTGTCGGCATCTTTGCGCTTTACTTCCGCTCCGGATTGCGAAGCGGTATCCCGTCACTTTTATCGGGCGGCTGGTTTTTGTATCTGCTTTCCATCATTCTGCTCTCCGCTCTTATCGCCGCATCCGCTATCGATTTGGAGATGTGGGTTATACCGCTTTCCATCTGCTGGTTTGCCACCGCAGCCGGCCTGCTCGCCTCCGCGATGGCTCCGCTGGCGATTCATCCTGCAACCATCCGTCACTACTTCCTCGTGCCTACGACCGCCGACCTGATATTTCTCAATCAGACCACCGTCGCCTCTTTGTCCGCAGGCGCCGCAATCGGCCTGGGGGTGTCTATTATTCTGCTGACTATGGGGCTTATAAGAAGAAGTTATGATTTTTCTCACCTTCAAAATTCGGTCGAAAATCCCCAACGAAAAGGCGAGGATGAATTCAAAGACCGCGTTGAAATGCTCAAAGAAATCGTGTTTCTGCTGCCAATAATCGCCTGTGCACTGGCGGCCGACTGGCTGGTTAACCGATATCCCGCACTAAATCAATGGTGGCTGACATTCTCGCAAAGGCCTGTCATTGCTGGACTTCTGGGCAGTTTGGCGGGCTACTTCGTCGGCTGCGGCATCGTCTGGGCGACGCGAATCCTCGGCACACTCGGCTTTGGCCGGGAGGCGATGGGGCTGGGCGACGTTCATCTGATGGGCGCTGCCGGGGCGGTAGTCGGGCCCTTGTTTGTCATCTTCGCTTTCTTTATCGCTCCCTTCTTCGGCCTGGCCTGGGCCGGCCTGCAAATGTTCTCCAGAAAAATCAGACAAATTCCTTATGGTCCCTTCTTGTCATTGGGAATCCTTGCTGTTATGATTCTACATGATAGAATTATGGCGTATCTTAGTGTTGTGTTTTACAGGTAAGAATGGAATCGCGTTTTGATATTTAAGGAGGCATTGAAATGCAAGGCGTAACAAGCAAGACCGCACTATCATTCGTTCTAATATCAGTCCTCGTGTTATCCGGCTGCACCGACTGGAAGAAAAAGCACGATGCGATCAACGTCGAGAACAAGAACCTCGAAGGTCTGCTCGAACGTGAAAAAGCCGAGAAGGGGCAATTGGCCGACCAGGTGGCGAAAGACCAGCAGATTATTGCGGACCTGCAAAAACAGATTGGCGAAAAGAAGAAAAGCCCCGCTGAGGCAACCGGCTTCGGTGAGGGTTACGACGTCAACTTCGACGCCGCCGCGGGGACCATCACCGTTACCCTTCCGGATGCAATCCTGTTTGACCCCGGCAAGGCCAATCTGAGAAGCGCGACCAGCAAAGAGCTTGACCATATCTATTCCGTGCTGAAGGCCAAATACCCCGGCAGGCATCTTGAGGTGGCGGGGCATACCGATTCCGACCCAATCAAAAAGTCAAAGTGGGCGGACAACCTGGAGCTTTCCTCGCAACGCGCGATGAGCGTTGCCCGATACCTGATACAGAAGGGCGTTGCTGAGAACAAGATAGGGGCAACCGGATATGGTTCGGCAAGACCGATTGCGTCAAATTCAACCGCCTCCGGCAAACAGAAAAACCGCCGCGTCGAAATCGTCGTACATATGATGAAGTAGGCACACTCCGGCCGCCCGCGGACAGCTTGAACGTAACCTATGAAAGTAGCCCCTTGTTGTGGGGCTACTTTTTTATTTTAAATGCGTCCGTCTTGACCGTCCCATCCCCGCCGACGCGAACAGTTATCGCCCCGTCCCTTCCTGTGTAATAATTGGGGTCTTTTTGTAGTCTTATGACCTGTTCTTTTTTATATGATGACTCACTGCAACTGCTGATAACAACGCTCGGTTCTATGTTGCCCAGAAATGATGAATCGAGCGTCCTTGCTGAGCCGTGGTGCGGCGCAATCAAAACGTCGGCTTTCAGGTCGGGGTAAAGCCGAGGGATTTCTTTCTGGGCGAACTTCTCAATGTCCGAAGATATGAGGATTCGTCTACCGGCATATTCAATCATCGTTACTATCGACTTGTCGTTATCACTTATCCCGTCATTTTCAAGAACGTCTTTGTCCGGCCAAAGCACTTTTATCGTTGCTGAGCCGACCATCTGTGGGAGATCATTTATTTCTCTCGCCGCAACGTTTTTTTGCTTCAATTCGCCCCGCAGGAACCCGGATGTTTGCCGCTTGTCCTCGAAGAAAGCGTTACTTGCATAGACAAAGCCTGTCCGACAGTCATCCACCACTTCCGGTATCCCGTTAATGTGGTCTATATCGCCGTGGCTTATAACGACCGCATCGAGCTTTCCTATGCCGCTGTATTGCAAAAAAGGCGATACGACTTTTGTCCCTATATCGCTTCTGGTCAACGAACCCGCGTCGAACAGGATATTGGCTCCGCCCGGCAGCTCCGCGAGGATTGCCTGGCCGTGGCCGACGTCCAGCGTTGTAACAACCAGATTGTTGCTGTGCGCCCTTTGCCATTTCGGCATCGCCAACATTGCGATAATTACCACTACCGTTGCCGTGCAAATGACTTTCTTGAGCGTCGGATTCCGCAGGCGGGAAAAGAAGGCAAAGATTATCAACCCGTAGAACAAAAGAATCACCGCACCGTTTGTCCTGCCTATGAGTATTCCTGATATATCCAGGCCGGCAAAAAGTTTGACAATCCAGATTATCAAATCCGCCAGCCAGCCGACTATTGTCCCCATCACCCCGGCAACGCTCGGCAAAAATAACGCGATAATCAGTTTCAGATACCCCAAAATCGAAACCAGCCCGATAAGCGGTGATACCAATACCGTCCAGATGCTTGTTAGCCATTGAATCGTATAAAAATGGTATAGCATTATGCCTGCTGTTGCCAGCCACGCGGTAAAGCTCGTGGAAAAAATACTATATGGCCAGGGGTTGGTGAGAATTCGCGGCAGAAACGGTCTGGCTTTCATAAAATCAGTAAACCACGGATGTTCTATCGTTTTCTCACGGAGAATCGGATAAAACCGCGGGCAGAATAATAGTATGCCTAATACCGCAGCGAACGAAAGCTGCCAGTCCGCTTCGAAAAGTTCGGTCGGCCTTATGAGCAAAAGCACAACCGCAGCGAGGGCGAGTGAGTTGAACGGGTTCGACCTTCTGCGAAAGATAAACGCACTGCAAAACGAAAAGCACATAACGGCTGCCCTGAACGCCGGTGCATTTTCCGGGACAACCAGCAGGAAAAGCACAGCCGTAATCATACACACAACAGCCCGTGCCGGCTTCATCAGGCCCGCCGTCTTGCACACCCACCAGACAAAACCAATCACCATTGCGAAGTTCATCCCCGATAGACAAATAAAGTGCAAAAGTCCCGTTTTCCGAAACGCCGCCAACGTCTCCTTGTCAATCTCCGCACGATAACCCAAGACCAGCGCAAGCAATAACCTGTCTGCTTCGTCCTGCGGCTCGCTCTGACCCAACAGGGCCTGCGTTGCTACCTTTTGTAACGACCCCCTGATTTTGGCATACGCACTCGCGGCGTTACCTTGCAGCCGCTCTATCGCATCGCGGCTCTCAACTGAAGCCCCGATGAAAATGCCCTTGCGAGACAGGTATTTTGCTATGTCAAATTCGCCTGGATTGGATGCGCCCGTGAATCTGTCTAACCAGCAGTACATTTGAACATAATCCCCGGCCTTGAGGTCCTTTACCGGTTCCTGCACCCGCACCCGCACAATGCCGCTTGCCTTTGCCCACCCACCAACGGTTTCGGCCTCGGTCATTTGAAGATAAAAACTGCTGCCGCGGTCGGTATATGTGAATTTGCTGAATGCCCAATCGTTACTGTCGGTGTATGGCCTGGTGGCAATCACGCCGCGAACCGTCGCCAAGTTTGGCTCGTTGCCTACCGAATTGCGAATGTCATTTGGCTTCGGCTGGTAGAAACTTTCAAGTCGAATTGCCCCCAGACAGGCAAAACACACAATAACCAGATATGGCACCGCATATCCCCAGCCGATTTTGCCGGCGAGCAACGTAATCACCGTTGCCACACACAGTCCAAGCGCCGCCAGCCAAATCCAGATGTGTAGTCCCGCTTCGTTCTGTATGATTATCCCCACCATCATTCCAACTGCGCAGAACGCAAGCGGGGCTGTACTTATGGCTTGCCTGTGATAATAGGCGGGATTGCGGTCAAGCTGCCTGTCAATCTCGGCTAATCTTTGTCTTATGTTATCCACATTCTCGCCATCCTGCCGGTTTGTGGGAATTGCCGTGGGTGTTTACAGTTGGATGTATTCCTTCGGCTTGAAGGTGGTCTCCATTGTCCAGACGGTTGCCTTGCCGTGTTTGAGGCAGTAAACGACGAGGACGTCGTAACCTTCCCTGTCCACCCATTCTTTCAGGAACGGGAAATCCTTCACGACCTGCTTTTTTAGTTCGAGGTCTTCTATCTCCTCCACCGAGCCGGATATACGCACCTGTTTGCCCTGTTCTGCGTTATAGAAACACAGCTCGACAGTAGAATTTTTTGAAAGCTGCCTGTGGATGTCCTTATTTTCGCCGGTGTTGAATATGATGCCGTTATCATCCACCCGATACAGCATCATCATTCGAACGTGCGGCTTATTGTCCTGGGCCGTCGCCAGAGCAAACACCGGACTATTCCTGATAAACTCAAAAATCTCGCCCTTCGTCATAGAACTATCTCCTGCGTAAAAGTTTCGCCACAGAGCACTCTTTTACTACAGACGAGGAAGCAGAATATTAGAAAATTTCTGTGAGAGCGCTACTAATCGTTTCATTTCGTCGGTATCCACCTGCAAGAAATCTCCGGGATATCTCGACTGAACTCCGTGAACCGTCAGGGCATCCGACTCCTCGGCCAATTCCGCAAGCTTTGATTCAAACGGCGATGCTATCTGGATAAGCCGTCGAAGGTCGTGAGTTTTGGGGGCTTCAACACCCTTAAGAGTAAGAAACGCCTTGAGAAGCTTCTCAACATACTGTTGACAATGAAAGCAAACCGCCTCGGCCGGACAATGAGCACTGGCCATTAGTATTTCAACGGTTGACCAGTCGCTTTCGGCCTTTGCCAGCCATTGTCTGACGGCCTCACGGGTTGGGTCGCTCATAAATGACCTTTCCGTATTTGTCTGCGAAATAGACAATATGATTGACGACCGTTCGCCATTGCAAATACTCTTCCGGCGTCTCTACGACAATATCGAATCCGGCGGGAAAATCCCCCAACAGTCGCCGAACAGCACCATATCTTTCGCTGGGCGGCAGTTTTGTGCGAGCCACTACAAGCAAGTCAATATCTGAGTCCTGTTTGGCTGTGCCCTGTGCGTATGAGCCGAAAAGAATCACCTTCTCGGCGCCAAACTCCTCGCCTATCCGCCTGCCGAACAGTTTTATCTCATTCATCGCCACCATACACACACTAACAGGTAGTATACGCCTGCCTATAAATGTAAGCAACGAGTTATCTGTTCCTGTCCGCTCATATATGGCTGCAAAACCTTCGGCACTGTTACTGACCCGTCGGCGTTTTGATAAAGCTCTAATATCGGTATCAAGACCCGCGGGCTTGCAATCACGGTGTTATTGAGCGTATGGCAGAACACATTTTTCTTCGTGGCCGACTCTTTGTATCGCAGGTTCATTCGTCTCGCCTGAAAATCATAAAACTTGCTTGCGCTGTGCGTTTCGCAATAATTGCCACGCGACGGCATCCACGCCTCGATATCGTATTTCTTCGCCTGGCCTCTGCCCAAATCACCCGTGCAGACAACCACAACCCGGTAGGGCAGCTCCAGCGCACGCATCACCACCTCGGCATTTGCTAAAATCTCCTCGTGGTATTTGTTGCTTTCCTCAATACTGTTTTTGCAAATCACCACCTGCTCGACCTTGTCGAACTGGTGAATCCTGTAAAGGCCGTATGTGTCTTTTCCCGCCGCTCCCGCCTCGCGCCGAAAACACGTTGACATCCCCGCGAACTTGAGCGGCAAATCCTCCTCTCGCAGCAACTCTCCCGAATGATAAGCCGTCAACGGCACCTCCGCCGTCCCCGCCAGGTTGAGTTCGTCCCTCTCCATCCGATACGTCTGTTCTTCCGAGCCGGGATAATACCCCGTTCCCCGCATCGCCTCATCCTTCATCAATAACGGCACCGACATCGGCGTATATCCCCTCGCCACCATCACGTCCATCGCAAACTGCAGGACCGCCCAGTGCAATCGTGCGCCGTCGCCCTTTAGAAAATAACTTCGCGTCCCGGCAAGTTTTACTCCTCGTTCGGTATCAATGATGCCCAGTTCGAGTCCCAACTGCACGTGGTCCTTCGGCTTGAAATCAAACTGCCGAACCTGGCCCTCTCTTCTTAGTTCAACGTTTTCCGTATCGTCCCTGCCCAACGGCACGTCGTCATCCGCCGGCTGCGCCACGAGCAGCATCAACGCGTCAAACTCGGGCTGCAACTGCTTTACTTTTTCTTCAGATTGCGGCTCCTCGGCCTTTAATTTAGCCAGTTGAGCAAGCACATCCTGCTTTTCCTGTCCCGTTTGTTTAGGTATCAGTTTTCCGATGCGGTTTTTCTCCGTTGCGGTATCCTGCAAATGTTGTTTGGCTGCCAAAAGCTTTGTATCCACCGCAAGCAGCCGGTCAATATCCACCTTGATGTTCTTGTCTTTCGCCGCTTTTTTGAACCGCTCCGGATTGTCTCTTATCAGCTTTATATCAATCATCGTTTTCTTTCAGGCCTCATATTTTTTGACAATGACGACGTTATTTTGCCCGCCGAATCCGAACGACTCCTTCATAGCGACATCAACTCGCATTTTCCTCGGCACGTTTGGCACATAATCCAAATCCAACTGCGGGTCCGGGTCATTGAGATTTATCGTCGGCGGCACAACGCCGTCGCGTATCGCCAGCACGCACGTAATCAGCTCAGCCGCGCCAGCCGCCCCGATGAGGTGCCCCATCATACTCTTGACGCTGCTGACGGGTATCTGCTTTGCCCTTTCCTTGAACACCGCCTTTATCGCCTTTGTCTCTATCGAGTCGTTCTCCTGCGTGCTCGTGCCGTGGGTGTTTACGTAATTCACGTCCTTATAGCTTATCCCGGCATCTCTGAGCGCCGCCTCCATCGCCTGTATCGCTCCCCGGCCCTCCTCGTGCATATCCGTTATCCGGAACGCGTCTGAGCTGCTGCCGTAGCCGATGACCTCTGCAAGAATCGGCACGCCTCGTTTTTTCGCCGACGCTAAACTTTCCAATATCACTATCGCCGCACCCTCGCCCAACACAAAGCCGTCCCTGCTCGCGGTAAACGGTCTCGATGCCGTCTGCGGGCTGTCGTTTCTTCTCGATAACGCGGTTAGCCGGGTGAAGCCGGTAAGTCCTAATGGGTGTATCATCGAATGTGCTCCGCCTGCAATCATAATATCCGCGTTGCCCCTGCGAATCACCATCATCGCCTCGCCCACCGCCTGCGTGCTGGCTGCACAGGCCGTCAGGCAGCTTCGTATCACTCCGCGAGCGCCTGTCAGCATCGCCAAATGTGCAGCCGGCATATTCGCCTCCTGCTCCAGCTCGTGCTTCGCGCCCATCTTTGCCGCGGCGACATCGGTCCACTTTGTCCAGTCCATAATATTAGTCTGGTTGTCCCATCCGGCTGCTATGGCGCCGAAGAAAGCGTCGTGGTTCGCAGCCCCTTCGCCTGCCCCTAAATATATTCCTAATCGCCTTCGGTCAATTCCATCTGTTGGACTGTCGGTTTCGACATTTATACCTGCCTGTCTGCACGCCTGTGATGCCGCCCCGATGGCGAACTTGCTGCCCCGGTTGCCGTCCTTGTGCAACTGGGGATTCTTCGTAAACTTCGTAAAGTCGTAGTTTTTCACCTCGGCGCTGAACGTCGTCGGGAACGTCGAGGCATCGAAAATTGTTGTCTTGTCGACACCGCTTTTGCCTGAAAGCACCCCTTGCCACATACTCTCGATGTCGTGCCCCAGAGGACAGACGATACCCATTCCTGTAATTACAACCCGTTCGTTTTTTCCGTCGTGTGTCATTCTTCTAATTCTCAAGTTTTTTGAGTATAACAGCGGCTGTCTGGCCACCATAAGTATAGCCGCAGCACAGAGCGTAGCGAATCTCCGCCTTTTGCTCTGCCGTTATAATATTGAGGTTGCATCCGGCCGTTTTTTTTGTGCAGTTTTTCGCAGCGGGTATAAGGCCATCTCGCATCGCGCAGACCGCCGCGACCACGTCCAACCCGCCGCACGCAGCGCCTGTGTTACTCAGCATACTCTTCGTCGGCCAAATGGGTACTTTTGATGTTGCCTTGCCTAATACCGCCTCGATGCCTCTTGCTTCTGCAAGGTCGTCCTCAAGTATCCCTGTGCCGTGAGGAATTATCAAATCGATATCCTGCGGAGATATATTCGCCTGTGCAATCGCCTTTTCAATCGCAATGGTAAGGCCTTTTCCATCCGGCTCGATACGCTCATACACCGGATTTATGCAGGCGCTTTGGCCGGCGCCGACCAGTTCAGCGTAAATCCTCGCGCCGCGTTTGGTTGCGTTATCGAGATTTTCCAGAACGACGATTCCGGCGCCATCCCCGAATACTGACCCGCTCGCATCGGCGTCAAACGGTCTGCACGCACCTTCAGGGTCATCATTGTGTCGGCTGGTGGTCCTTTTGAGCAGGCACTGGCGCATTATCAATACCGGATTTATCTTTGCCTCCGCGCCGCCCGCCAGCGCTATGTCACTGTCACCTCGCGCGATAATCTCGGCCGCCTCCGCTATTGCTATATGCCCCGAAACCTCCGCGCAGGTGATTGTGTTGCTCGGCCCCTGAATATCGTGAATAATGCCTATGTGGCAGGCGAGCATATTCGGCAGATACTTCAATAGCCACAAAGGCGTTACTAATTCGATTCCCTCTTTGCCCCACCTGCGAATGTCGAATCTGCCCTCGGCGACGCTGTGGGCGACCGCCGGCGCGAGCTCGCACGGGTCGCAGCTTATCAGCCCCGCGCCGACGTTGATTGCCATCCGCTGCGGGTTGACGTTTATCTTTTGTTCGTCGATGGCCCTGGTGACAAGCCCGCTATCCCTTACCGCCTCGTCTGCCGCTATCACCGCAAGCTCAATGTCCTTAGACATCAGCTTGGTCGCCTTGCGGAATGATTTGGGGACATATTGTTGTATCTTGTATTCCTCAACCTCGCCCGCCAACTGGCAGCTGAACTTTGATGGGTCAAATGATTTGATTCGTCTTATCCCGCATTTGCCCGAACAAAGTCCCTCCCACATTTGTTTGGCCGTCAGGCCCAGCGGGCTTATTGCCCCGACGCCTGTTATTACCACACGGGTCCGTCCCACAGGGCCGCCTCCTATCCGTTGCTTTCCCGGCTACGGCTCGGCGTCGCCTTACCTTCTATGGTTATATCGTCGCCTTCGCCGAGACGAGCTTTGAAAACCGAACCCTGCAGCAGCGACTTGAACATATCGGTGAACACGAAATTCTCCTTCGGAAATTCCTTGCCCGCGAGGTTCTGGTCGATGTGACTGAACATCAGGTCTATTTCCGCTATCAATTTATCGCCGCAGGTGATTGTCCCGGTGGTGCTGGCCGCCTCAGGGGCTATCGATTCGATCTTTGCCGATAATCTCAAGCTGTCTCCAGGCCTGACGTAGTCGTGGAACACCGCCTTCTTTATCTTGGCTAAGATCACCTTTTCCTCAAATTTCTTCGCTTCGCCCACCAATATCCCCGCCGTCTGTGCCATCCCTTCGATAATCAGGCACTCCGGCATAACAGGGAAACCCGGGAAATGGTCGTGCAGGTGCTCCTCGGCCAGCGTTACGTTCTTGACCGCAACGGCGCTCTGCCCACTGTTAAACTCAATGAATTTATCTATCCAAATCCATCGCATCGCGTTGCATAATAAGACAATCGGCAGGATTGCTCAAGCAAAACCTGCCGACCATACCCAAAACAACAATTTCACCCTTACGCCGCCTTCAGCTTGCTCTCCACGTAGTTGACAATCATCCCCACCGTGAACAAATCGCCTAACTTGCTCACGTCCGGGTTCTTTGCAAATACGCTGGTGTCGGTATGCGGCATCTTCGCCTGCAGCTCGCTCAATCCCTTTTCAGTGAACTTGCCGTTATTGATAAAATCGGGATTGCCCATCAGCGACTCAGCGGGAAACAGCTCCTCACGCGGAATCTTTATCCCGAAAGCTTTTTCCAGTCGGAACACGATGTCCAAAAAGTCAATGCTCTCCGCTCCCAGGTCTCCTATCAGTGTCGCTTCCGGCTTCACCTCGTCGTCATCCACGCCCAATGCGTCCACCATTACCGTCCGAACCTGCTCCAGAACCTGTTCTCTGCTCATCGTCATTGTCATATCAATTTGTCTCCAGCATTAACTTTTTACTTTTGCCTTTTTCCTTTTTACTTTCTTAAAAGTTCCCACCGTTTCTTCATCTCGCTGATTATTTTCGCATCCACCGCCGCCATTGTTGAGTCCTTGTCGGCTAAATTAAAGTGCCTCAAACCGAATCTCGCCTCGACTATCTGCTCGCCATTGGATACGCCTGTACCTGCGAAACTGCTTATGTTTTCTTCGATAGTTTTGGCCTCAACTGTGTATTCAATCTGTGCCCCCGGTGCCAGAAACGACTTATATTTAACATTTCTCGCCTCTTCGAGCAATATCATACTGTGCGCAAAATTTTCCGTCGTCCGCACTAACCACGAGGCCGACTCAATCAGCCCTTCCAGAAGCAGCACTCCCGGCAGGACCGGAAACGTCGGAAAATGGTCGGCCAGATACTCCTCGGCTAACGTTACGCCCTTGACCGTCTTTATCCGCCTGCCGGTCTCTATCTCAATAATTTTGTCTATAAGTATGAATCTCATTCCTATACGCTATCCGCAAAACGCTCTACGCTACTTGTTGTTGCGGCAATTGTAGTCATCTATCGATGCTTTTCCAGCATTTTCTGTTCTTTAGATAATACCGATATTGCATTTGCTATGCTTGCCTGATAGAGCAGGAATGGGTAATATAAGAGTAGATAGCTCTAAGTGTAAAGGAACAAAAATGGTAGCGATAAATCTGGGAGTGACGGACGAGCAGATAGCTGATTTCTGCCGACTGTGGAAGGTCCAGCGGCTGGCGGTATTCGGCTCTGCGGCGGCAGGGAAATTGCGGGCCGACAGCGATATAGATTTGCTGGTAACTTTTGCTCCGAATGCCGAATGGAGTATGTTCGACCATTATCGAATGGAAGAGGAGCTGACGCACCTATTTGGCCGGGAAGTCGACCTTGTGAGTATCAAGGCAGCCCAGGAAAGCACCAATCCAATTTGTCGTCGTGAAATACTTGAGTCAGCGAGGCAGATTTATGCAGCGTGACGATGCCCTGCTTGTGGATATGTATCAGGCGGCGAAGCAAATCGCGGAGTTTAAGGCCGGTATCGATTTTGAACAATTCAAGTCGGACGCCAAAACCCAGTCGGCCATAATCCATCAGTTTCTCGTTATCGGCGAGGTCGCCAAGCTTCTCAGCGAGCAGTTTAAGAAAGCAAACGCCTCCATACCCTGGTCGGCTATGGCTCGTATGCGTGATAAGCTGATACATCACTATCGGGGTGTTGACTTGCAGGAAATATGGCGAGCAGCCGATACGGAGGTCCCGAAGCTGATAGAATTCTTATGCAGCCGCATCCCCCCGGCGACTTTGGACGACCGGCATTTTTAATACCGATTCCCTATGAACGTTCGCATCGCAAATGTTGTTGATGTGAAGGCCATTCACGCCCTGATTAACGCTTATGCTGAGCGGGACCAGATGTTGTTTCGCTCGATGGCCGACATCTATAAAAATCTTCAGACCTTCTCCGTCGTCGAAGACAACGATCAGGTCGTTGGCTGCTGCGCCCTTGAAGTGATATGGTCCGATTTGGCGGAGATAAAATCCTTAGCCGTCGATGAAGCAAATAAGGGCAGGGGGGCAGGGGCTATGCTGGTAAACGCCGCAGTCGAGCAGGCGAAACGACTGGGGCTGCC
>Ga0315284_10002099_pt1 | contig 28617 bp, 40 predicted proteins | sample YL17G09_16_MG_FD_203696 | JGI IMG/M metagenome (GOLD analysis project Ga0315284, IMG submission 203696) | Sediment microbial communities from Yellowstone Lake, YNP, Wyoming, USA - YL17G09_16 | ecosystem: Environmental > Aquatic > Freshwater > Lake > Sediment | place: USA: Wyoming | collected...
CGACGTACATGCCGCCGAGCATCGCGTTGTATGTGTTCGGTGAGACGATGCCGCTGGGCAAAAGATGCGTCACGATTTCATCGCCGCGAGGCGTAAAAATCGTATGGCCCGCGTTATCGGCACCGTTATATCGAGCAACGTAAAGCCGGCTGCCAGAATTCTTATTAACGTAGTACGTGACGAGCTTTCCTTTTCCTTCGTCTCCCCACTGCAGTCCTATCAATGCACGCTTCATGTTTCAACCAACAAAACGTGTATAGAAAACAATTTAACGAAATCTCACGCTGCGCTTGGCTTCTTTTCTTCAACCAGCACCGCATCGACAAAATGCTATCTGCCGTAAAAGGTGCCATATACGTCCACATTTTTAATCTTTAAATATTTGTGGACGTACATATGACACTATGCCATACCACGAAACTAAGATCAGGGGGAAGAAAGTCTACAATTATCTTGTCCACACGATCAGGGAAGGCGCCGAATGGAAAAAGGTAAGGAAATACATCGGCGAGGGAAAATTGTCAAGCGAAAAGATACGCAGAGAAATTGAAATATTCAGAAGCGGTCTGAAAAAACGCATGTATCTGACGGCGCACCAAGCCGATGAAATAGAACGTGTGCGCACGGAATTCAACGAATATGCCAAAAAGGCCGGAAGGACGGGCATTGAAAAATTCAGAGAATGGTTCTTCACAGAACTGACGTACAACTCCAACGCAATAGAAGGAACGTCGCTTAACCTCAGGGAGACGTCGCTGATTATTAACGAGAACATAGTCCCTAAAAACACTGCTCTCAGAGAAGTGAACGAAGCAAGAAACCACAAATCGGCGCTGGAGTTCCTTCTCAATCATAAAGGAGACGTCAACGAGAAGCTCATACTCGATACGCATGCTTTGATATTGGCGAATATAGACGATGAAAACGCTGGCCGTTGCAGAACTGTTCCGGTCTTCATTCTCGGATCGGACATAAAACTTCCGCCTCCGGGCGATGTACCATTTCTGATGAAAAGGCTGATAGCGTGGTATAAGGAGAACAAAAGTGTGCTCCATCCGTTCGAACTAGCTGCACTGTTTTCCATGAAACTCGTTTCTATCCACCCGTTCACGGACGGCAACGGCAGAGTATCCAGACTCATGATGAATTATATTCTCAAAAAGAACGGATACCCCGAAATAAACATTTACGTAAAGGATAGAAACAATTACCTTAAATCTGTGCGTCTAGCGAACGATGAAAAATATGAAATGATTACAGACTTCCTCTACCTGACGTTGAAAACGAATTACAAATTTCTGAAAGAATAAGTATATACGTCCACAAATTCTACATAGTCTAACTTTGTGCCCGTACACGTGCCGAAGATGTAAGGTGACTACACTTATCCGCTTCGCAGCCATCTGGTCACTAAAAGCTTGGCAGAGAAAACTCACTTTTTCTCTTCAACTAACACAGCATCAACCGACCCGTTCTGGCCCGGCCTACTAGTCACACGGGCTCGACCAAGCTCGGTGTCGATTATTGCGCCTTTTGTGATTATGTTTCGTCGGATAAACTGAGAATTTGCAGTGTTGTCCTTGACGGTCAGTATCTTCGCTTTCTTGATCTCTTTGCCGATAACGATGTTTGCGATCTGTGCCTTTGTAACAAGAACTTTGACGTTGCCGCCACGAGTGCGCTGCTTAATGCGCTTCGGCTTACCGATCTCAGTCGGCAAGAAGTCTCGTCCGCGCTGGTGACGCGTCTTTTTACAAGACTTGTGGTACTTTCCACCTGTTTTCTTACGGCCTGTTCGACCTTTGAGATTCCATTGCATTTTAGTTCACCGCTGTTTTATGTTTCCTCCAAGATTTGCTCTGTACGTTCTAAGTGTCGTAGCATTCGTAATACGCGGGCTGCCGGTCAATACTGTAACAAGTATCTTATCTCCATCCATCACAGTGCTTTTTCTTCTAGTAACTCCGTCACCGTAGAGCACGCCAACGTGAAATTGACCGTCTTTGTCTATGTATAACGTTCCACGAATAGTCTGCCCTGATTTCGATACATGCTCGACCATTCCGCCTTTATTTCTCACCAATCCTCTTTCTGTTATGTAAGGTAGACCAGGCATTTACTTTCCCCATCTTGGTTTAGTATGTATTCCCGCGACCTTCTTGTGGCCGGGTTTCTTGACTTTGCGCTGTGCGCGGTTTACGGGCTTCCACTTCCAGCTCTGTCTGTAAATCTTCTTGCTTTTTCCGAAACCGCAAGCTGCGCATTTTTCCTTGTTAACATGATAGCTATGTCTTCCACAGCGACGACAACGTATGTGCGTTATCGTCTGATGCTTTCCGAATGATGGCGTTCCCTTAGACATTCTTTTCACACTCTGCCGCGCTCACACACGCCTCGCTGCGAGCACGCTCTTGCTCGGCTGGTTCGCTTGGCGGTGTTCCTTTTGACATAAGCAAAACCTCGGTTTTGCGATGTAAGGAAGAGCTTGGCTCTTCCGACACGCGCAAACTCGAAGTTTGCGCTGTGTAAGAGAAGCGAAGCTTCTCTTTACACGTTTTACACCTGTTACGATTTGACTATCGCGAAACGTTAATAAAGCCCGAAGGAACATGAAATGCCGTTTTCCGCGCTGGCTTTAGAGCGCTCGGGCTGGCACTTCTTTCCTTTGTCTTCATCAATTCGTCGTCAGGAAAAGCTATTGCGACTTCTCAGGTGAGACGTACAAGATGTTGTCTCCGCGCACTAGAAGAGTTCCGAGCTTTACGGTCGTACCGTCTTCGCTGCGCTGCTCCGCCTGCTCGAGCCACATGTTGAGATGTAGGTCAAGAGCCTGCAGAATCCCCGAGATCTCTGCTCCGCGCTTAAGGCGGATGAGCACTCGCTTTCCTTTCGCGTTGTTCAAAACGTCTATTGGTCTTTCCATTTGTTTTCCTCTAAGCAAACAAAACTTACAAGATAGTGAACATGGATTGCTAATGCTTAAATATGTTAGATTTGGCACTTCAACTTTCCTAAAACAAACCGCGGCCATAATACGGGCTCGCCATGCGGCAGCCTGGAACATTAACCAATCTACGATCTCCCGATACTCTTGTCATCGTACTTCCGTGGATTTGCAACGCTTTTCGATAAGCTTCATCCAGTCTTTTACCCGTTTGCGCGTCTCGTATATTCTCGTAAGTGCATACTTTTCGGTTGGCCGAATCGCGCAATTGAGCCGTTACGCTTCGTGTAATTGTTGATGCCCTCTCACCGTCATCGGAAACGAACAATATGCCGGTCTCAGAAGTCGAAACGTATATGAAACCGGTCCTTCGGATCTTGCTTTTAATGATAACCGGCACGCGTTTCGTTTTATATTCTCCAACATGTGACGCAGTCACGTTCATAATTTCACATATCCTAGCGATTATTTGAATCACGCTTCGCACTCCAGAAAATCACCGTCTCTAACGTTCAGCGTTTGCCGTATGTCTACGGGGGCCACGAATTCTACGATGTTTTTTGGATGGCGGGTCGCTTCCGGCCGCACCAGAACGCACGCTATCTCACGCCCGTTTGCCTTCAGCGATGCGCGGTAGCAGTGAACGGACTTGAGATCTCCGCCAGGCGACAGCGACAAACCTCTCGCCAGTTCAGGCACTTTGACCACTTCCAAATTCAAGGTTCCGGGAAATGGAAGAAATCCCAGCTTCTTCCGGAAAATGCTTCCATACTTCTTGACGTAGAACGAACCTTCTCCGAGACCGCTGACTAACTTTCCTAAGAATTTCATGGCATCCTTCTATAAAGTGAACTTTTGTAGTCATAACAAGAGTTCACTTATACATGCGATACAGCGCGAAGTCGATACTTCGCGCGTACAGGCGAATCGAGATTCGCCTTGTACCGCTATTTCGCGCTGTGACCAACTAGTCGCAGACTGGTGGTATCACATAGTATGCAAGGCTCTAGAACATCGTTTATTTCAAGTCACTTTCTATATCGTTCAGGGTCGTTGTTATATCCTGAACCTTGTCGCCGATACCGGCAATGGCGTTTCCCGCCTGATCAGGCGTCGTTATATTCGATTGTGTTTGCGTACCTGATTGCGCCTGGCCGATGCAGCCGCTGACCAATGCAATAGGCACTAGCGCAAGAATCGCAATGACAAAAACCAGCATTGTTCTATTCATACACTTCACCATCATCCGAATATTCAATCATCATTGTTGTCGGCGCACGGATTGCTACTCCACGGGCGATACGCGGGCTACTGGCTGTACTTGTTCTACCGTTTTCGTACTCGCTACCTGCGGCGCCATGCAATCTTTTGGACAGTTTTTGTAGTCTTCTCCGATATTTGGCTCACAGCATTCATTGCCGCAGACGGCAATATCGTTTATGCCCTGTCTAACCTTCTCGCAACCCATGAGCACTTCTGTCGGTGTTTGCACCGGCGTTGTTGATACTGGCTGCTGTGCTTGCGGTACCGTACTTGCATGTATTTCTTCTGTCGCTGTCGAGGGCTGTGCTTTTATAGTCGAATAACTGGCCACATACTTCAGCAGCGGACCTTCACAATTGGGCATGAGGTCTTTCTCAGCAGACTGTATGCCCAACGCGTAATTTCCAAGCTTGCACGTCATATCGGCTTTGCCTTCCGGCGTCATCTGCTCGACCTTCATGATACATTTTCCGTTTTCAAGCCCCGATATCGTAAGGGTCGGACCCTTTACTCCGTCCGGGTTAAAGACGATAGGCTTGCATACACGTACTGCATCATTGAAGCAGTTGCCATCCGTTCCGCAATCGCCTTCTTTGTTCGAAACTATATTTTTAACATCGTCGCTCGAGCTAAGCATCAAATAAAGAGCGTCCTTGAGCATGACATCTTTGATGTATTTCACGTCGTGTGTTATTTCGGCGACATCATCGCGGGTCATGTTGTCCAAACGGCTCCTCATCTTGCTCTTTAACTCATCGACCTTGCCCTTTATCGATTCGAATACGCCGGCCACACGGTCATATCGTTCCGCGTCGGAGGAACCTGTTGACCGATAATAAGCTGCGATGTCCTTGGACAGCGTCACGAGCTTGTCGAAATCAATCTTCAATTTTTCAAGCTTAAAGGCAAGGGAAAGAAGCTCGGATGAATCAGGTACGCTTTGTATTTCGTCTGCTGTAACATATGCATCTCGCGCATCTCCGCGCTGTACGCAGTTGGTAAATATGATGCAACCGTCGCCATCACGTTTGACTACGAACTCACCGCCCTTGTTGCTGCAATCCTCGAACATGCTTTTTGGCGGGTCCTTTGGGCACTGCTGAGTCAGTGATTGCATCGTCACATTTGTCGGCTGCGTCTTCAGCGACAGATAATCATTAAGACTCTTTATGACATCCTGCGATACGCTTGGCATGCTGCTAAAAACTTCAAGACACTTTTTTGTGTTATCGGCGGACATGAAGCATTTCTGCTGGCATTCTTCGTTCACACAGACGCCGCTGACCGCAATCTGCCGCTTTTCCTTGCAGCGAATAAACTGACAACCGTTTGCATCGAAATCGCTTATCGTGCCAAGATTACGCGATGCGCAATCTTGCTCGATGCGTTCACGTTCGGGTCCGGAAACAAGGCCGCATTGCTTCTGCTGTTGTTTAAGTCGTTGTTCTTCTTTCTGAGCGCATTTTGCGACTTTACAACCGCCTTCGAAATTGATAACAAGCTGCTGGCCGATTTCATTGCATTTGCGTGCTATTTCGTCGACGCTGCGGTCTGCAGGACACGTCTGTGGCTGTGCGAACGGGTTTTCGCTTTTCTGGACTGCATCGAATCTACAATCCATAATCCTACATCCCATCTGGTCCACGTGAATATCAGGAGTCCCGCCTTGTGATTTGCATCCGTCTATTTTTCCTGGTATGTCTGCATACTCGGGGCACGCTGCCTTGGCTTGGCACACGACCGTAACCATCCCGTTATTATCGACATGCTGCTCGCATCCTGACGGAATGTTATCCGATGAAATCGGGCTAAATCTTTTCTCGCGCTCGGCACATGTGTTGTCGCCGACCTGCGACCATCCTGGAGGCGGGCACGAATCAGAAAATTCTTTACAGTGACCTGCGCCATCAACGGCTACCATGCGACCGGCACAATTCGACTGAGGCGGTTGAAGTGCTGTAGGCTGAGGCACCGGTGGTTGTTCAGCGACCGATGGTTGGGTCGATAGTGGCTGCGGCACTGGCGGTTGTTCGGCGATTGAAGGCTGCGTTGTCGCAGCCGTTTCACCGCCTTCCGCTACGGGCTGTGGCGTCACTGCAGGTGTCTGACCACCGGCTTCTGTAGCAGGCGGTGCAGTTGTTTCAGGCGTTTGTCCGCCGCCTGTTGCGCCTGACGTATCAGGCGTAATGGCGGTTTGCTGCGATTCGTTTGCAGAATCATCTGCAAACGAGATTCCTGAAATTAATATAACAATCGTAAGAAAAATGGCTGCTGAGCAGCGATGACAATCCATAACCTAGTCTAAACCTGCAATCTATATTAAGATTTCTGCCCGCGATTTGGTGCTTCTTCGCAGGCTTTCACGAACGTCTGCGTCAGCTCCTTTACATTTTTGCACGACCCGACTTGCACCCGGACTTTCGCGGCATCAAGAACGCCTTTCGTAAGCTGTATCGCATGTGCTCGGATCTTGGGAAAATCACTCTCGTACTTCTTTGCGTATTTCATATATTCCCCGAATTGCTCGCGGCGGTTCTCCAGCGAACTGCGATATTTTCCGGTCTTCATGTAATCCCTTATCTGAGTGAAAATGTACGGGTTTCCGAGCGCGCCCCGACATATCATAATCGCGTCTACGCCGCTTTGCTCTAACTTGTGCTTGAACGACTCTGGCGAAAATACGTCGCCGTTGCCGATCACGGGCACATCGACAGCTTCCTTGACGCGGCGTATGATTTCCCAGTCAGCCATTCCGCTATAGCCCTGTGAAACCGTACGACCGTGCACGGTTATTGCCGCTACGCCGGCGTCTTCGGCGAGCTTCGCAACTTGGACGGCATTTATGCTGTTCGGTGTCATGCCTGAGCGTATTTTTATCGCAACAGGCTTTTTCACAGCTGACACTACCTTGTTCACCAACGACGCTATTTTCTTCGGGTCTTTGAGCAGCGTAGCTCCTGCACCCGTTTTCGTAACAATGCGTGCAGGACATCCGCAGTTGATGTCGATTACGTCAAATTTTTGTTCTATCATCTGAGCGGCCGCGACTAATTCGTCACTCGTGCCGAAAAGCTGCGCAGCTATCGGCCGCTCGCCGACGCCGGTCCGCAAAATTTTCATCGTCTCTTTGTTTTTTCTTACAACTGCAGTCGCACTGACCATCTCGGCCCATGTCATGGCTGCGCCGTATTTGCGTGCGACAGTGCGGAACGCTATGTCAGTAAAGCCGGCCATGGGTCCAAGGACTGCGCGGCTTTTCAATTTCGGGAATTTCGACATGAATATAACCCACAAACTAGAGACCGATCTCCGCTGCGATGGAATGCATCGCCTTTATCGAAATTTCTATAAACCTGTCAAGTGTGATGCCCGCCTTCTCAACGTCGATGATCATATTCCTGTCGACCTTTGCCGCGAATGCCTTGTCTTTCATTTTTTTCTTTAAACCCGAAACTTCCATACTTGCGATAGACTTTCGCATCAGAGCGTAGGCGTAAATCAGACCTGAGATGTTGTCTGCGGCGGATAAAGCAAAATCCATTCTCGTCTCCCGTTTGGCCACGAGATTTTCTTCATTGTGCGAAAGTATCGCATGGACGATATCGTTCGGGTAGCCGTTTTCCGTGAGGATCGCTGCTGTTTTCTTACCGTGTTCGACCGGGTTCTTTTCGAAATCGAAATCCAGGTCGTGCAACAGTCCGGTTATCCGCCACTTCTCGGCGTCTTCGCCGAATTCGCGTGCGATGAACGACATGATGACGGAGACTTCCCGGCAGTGCATCTTCAGCTCAGTGGATTTCACGTATCTTTCGAACAACGCTGTCGATTCTTCTAGGTTCATTTGCACCAGCCCTTCTCGTTCTTCTATCGTTTTACCAATACAGTGTCCATATGTAGAATACGATGCCAACGTAACACTTTAATAATTGACAAAGTGAAAAACAATGTTAAGGGCCTGTGGCTCAACCTGGTCCAAGCGAGGCTAGCGAGCAAGCGTGTTAGCGCGCAGCGAGCGTGCCGAGTGCGGAAGTGCTAGGCTTGCAGGAAAGAGCACCTGCCTCTTATGGCCCTTTTGCTAACGCAAAAGCGCCAGCGGAAAAGGAGCTGTCAGCTTCCTAGTCGAACGCTGGTGGAAAAGTCAAAGACAGCAGGGTGTTGCGGGTTCGAATCCCGTCGGGCCCATCTCGGTGTGACAGCTCGGTCATACTCCCATCCGAAGGATGGGAGAAAGATTCGCAAGCTTACAAGCGAGACGAGCCTGCGAATCATACAGTTCTTAAGAGAGGAGCCATCCACCGGGAAGGAAATTCTGGATATGCTGAAAGACAAGCTGAATTCAACGAACAGGGACTCGAATTCCGCCAGATTAAGCATGTTGTACAAGGACGGTTACATAATCCGTAGTCGTGCAACCGTAGGCCCGTTTGGCTTCATCTACGCCCTACATGGCGACGAAGAACGGATAAAACCGAAGCTTTTCAAAGTAACGCCAGAATCCGTCAAAAAGGCTATGAGCCTGCTTGCAGACGGTCGTAGTCTCTCGTTCCAGGAACTACATGAAGAATGTAACCTCAGTTTCGACGAGTTTGAGTTATGGATAAAGCAGACGCTGAAACGCTGGGGTCTAGCGTGGACAACCAGATATCGCGGTTTTACCATCGTGCATCGCGCCGACATCCAGCCCGATTTCACGCAATTTGACAAACGTATATCCGATATTCACGCAAAGACGAGAGAGCAGGGACTCGAATTCGAACACCAAGTAAAAGACAAGCTAAAGCTTCTTACCGAGCAATTAAACAAGCAAGGCCACGTGGCAGAATATATCCATACGGTCGGCAACAGCCGCGGCCAGTGGATTGACGGCGAAGTGAGAGTTAAACTATTCGGGAAAATTGGCACAATCCGTTTGCTCGTTGAAATAAAATCGTACGTCTGCCAGGTCAACCAAATCATAGAATTCCTGCACAAAATCCGAGACTTCGAAGGACTGATTGTGCCTGTTATGATAGCGCATGCGTTTACAGGCGACTGCTACAAATACTTTCCGTCAAAAGTCCTGCTCCTGCGTTCTCAAGATGTGGAGAAGATGATGAAGGCAATAGAGTGCCGATTAATAACAAGTAATTGATAGTTCTACAGATCAATAACGTTACCTGCAAAATTTTTAAATTCTTTATGGTAAGGTCTGTGCGAAATAAGAATAATTTGTTTATTCTTCGCTATTTGCTGAATTGTTGTCATTGTTTTACTCAATCGCTCTTCATCGAAATTATGGAATGGATCATCCAGAATCAGAGGAACGTTCACATTTCCACTTAAACGATCTGACATGACCTTCCTTAACACAAAATATAGCTGATCACGTGTACCCTGGCTCAGGTAAGAAATATTAACATATTTCTTAATTTCAGGCGCTTTTACCTCTATATCCAACGTATTCTCATCTATTTTTAGTTCAGAGTATTTTTCATTCGTTATCTCCTTCAAAATGGGTTTGGAATCTTTTTCTATAGCCGGAGTGAACTTGTGGTGAACTTCGGATTCCGCAACTAAAAGAAACTTAGCGGCAAGTTCGTGCTCTTCGATCTTTATTCGCAGATTTTCTATATCAGTTTCAACACAATTCAACTGTTCTCGCAAATCATCGGGATTATCAACTAATTCATTGGTAGTTTTTATACTCGTTTGTAACTCAACTTTCCTTTCCTTTAGCGATTCTACTTCCTGCTCCAAGTTTTCCAAGTCAGTAAAATCGTTACTGTTGAAATTTACGAGTTTGTAATCTTCCAATCTTCTTTCAGCAACAGCTTTCTTATTAATCAGTTCTCTCCTGCGTTTTGCATATTCGGGCGATTTTTCATTAACCTTTTTGACTGGTTTTATCTTCTTTTCTTGTTGTCTGTATTTGAAAATACCGCCAATTATGAAAATTATACCGATTATCGTGCCGATTATGTTGGACATGCCAACAATCGCTACGATAAGCCCTACTGCAGCTAACGCTATTCCGATTGCTTTATTTGGAGTGGATTTTGATTGAATTTCCGCATCTTTCGGGACACTTTCTAAGAAATCTTCAACTTGCTCCAATTGTGTATTGACGTTATCTAAATCTTTTTCTAGTGCTTTCTTTTCATCGAAAAGACGTTTATTTTTCACCATCTTCTCCATTTTTTTCTGTTTGTCGGTTAGATTTTTTGAAACCCGTTCATAATCTCCACTATCCTTAACTACGCTTTCTTTTGTATCTTCGGCTGATTCGAGTTTTTCTTTGAGGTCAGTACACTCTTCTTCCAGAGTGTATATTTCCTTCGAAGAATCTTTGGCTATTTTCTTCATCTTAGCAAGCGCCTTTGTAGCAGAAGCTTCCGAACGACCTGCGAATACTTCTTCAATCATATCCTTGATTCTATTTCTGACAGAACTGTCTTCAAGAATAGCCATTTGTGACTGTCGTATAAAGGCCGTGTTTTCAAAAACCTTGCGATCATCGAAACCGAAATGATTCTTTAGAATTGGCTCAATATTCTTGTCCGCTGTAGCAACTTCGTGAGCTTTCCCACGCTCTATTTTTTCAAGGCACCTCTTACCAGATTTGTAATCCGATATTATTCGGAATACTTCGCCGCCATCGGTTTTGTATGTTAATGCAGTTCGACAAATGTGTTCATTTCTCCAACAATAGAACGGCATAATCTGAGATGGAGTATATTTGAAAATAGCCGCCATCGCAGCTTCCAAAACCGTACTCTTACCGGCTTCATTTAATCCTGTAATAAAATTTATACCGCTTTTGAAATCTATCACCGTCTCTTTCTCGAATTTTCCAAATCCGTTGATGTCAAGCTTAATCAGTTGAACCATTGTATCACATTTTCTTATCTAAATATCCTACACCGATTCTAAGCGCATTTTCGAGACGTTTCTTTTTCTCGTCATTTTTCTCCTTCTTAATTTCCGCTCTAACAATTTTTATGAAATGTCCTCTAATTGTCTCATCTTCAGAAAGATTTTCTGGTAGATGTATGTTATCGACAATCTTCAGGAAGAAATATTTCTGATCGAATTCTCTTTCCAAACTCCCAATATCCAAATCGAGATTCAGGGAAGGACTTCCCATAAGAACCAATCTGAATATCGTGTTCTCATCTTTTTTCTTTTCGAGAACTTTTCGTATTTCGGACTCATCTTCGAAGTTAGTGCAATCCAACGTAAAGGTTTCGAACTTACGAATATTTGTAGGAATTGGCTTAACTGAAGTGTTTCCATCTTTATGCGCAACAAGTAAAGCTGAACAAACTTTATTGTTTTTGAATGAAAGTGGTTCCGGCGAACCAGCATAGAAACATTTAGATTTGCTCTTAATTTCCAACGTGTTATGAAAATGACCCAACGCTACGTAATCCAACTTCGAATTGTCCAAATCGGTTTTAGATATTTTTCTATATCCGGCTTCCGAGTTTTCCTCCCAATTTATGTTAGTTGTTGATCCGTGAATCAATCCAACTTTGAAATCTTTCGTATTATCCGCAACGAATCCTTTCAGTGGTTCTTTGGTATCGTTTGTGTATGCCAATCCGTAAACGGTGAGCCCGTTTACTGACTTAGCTTCCATATCATTCGAAGTGAATACCACTACGTTGGACGGAAATCTGTGTTCCAGCCACACACTTCCTTTTTTGTAAGGATCGTGATTTCCGGAAGATATGAATACATTTATTTTCTCTTTTTTCAATCTCTCAAATTCACCGATAACAAATTTAACTAACGATTTTTGAGGATCGTATGAATCAAAGAGATCTCCCGCGATTAGTAGAGCATCTGTCTTTTCCTTTATGCACACGTCGATTATTTTTGAGAATACATCCTTACAATCATTTCTATGTAACTTCGATTTGTTGCCCAGAGCTTTGAACGTCATTCCCAAGTGTAGATCTGACGTATGAACCAGTTTTATAGAACGCATTTCGGTCACACCAATTGTTATTAAATGAATATACTTTTAAGGCACATAACAGAAACTTCAGCCGCAAGGCCAGCGAGGTTTCTACGACTAAATTGGTAATGGCTAAAACGCTGTTGTGTGAGGTGGGAAAGATCGTGTAATTATAGGTTTTTAGATATGTGATAAGTATATGATACGTGAAGAGCGGGTGGTATGACGGACATCATTGATTATATTGCGGGTCATGTAGAATCGGTAAGCTGTGATGATTCTTTAGCATCACTCTTAACCGAAGTCATTAAAGAACAGACAAACCTAGATCCAATTCCCCAAAATTATTTTTATGTAACTCATATTATTAATCCTGCGCAAACTTTCTTTGCCAAATTACACCCCGACGTGAGAAAACCTCCCGAATTGGCTAGGAAACTTGCTCGTGGCAAACAACTCCACAATTTCGTACCGTGGATTAAAACACTGCCAAATTACGTTGTAGGCGAGGGTTCGATTGACGGCATCTGGGTTGACATAAAAGGTGTCCGCGGTAAGATTGATCACCGTATTGGCGATTCAATAATTGAACTAAAGACAACGGCGAATATTCCAGAAACTGCAACCGACGTAATAATTAATTTTCCGCAAGATGTGGAGCAGCTATTATTCTATTCAGTTATGCATCCACTGAAGCCTAGCATTAATTATCTTGTTTTTATGAAAAGTTCCGCGCCTTTTGAAATGAAGGCTTTCAAAGTTGTAACAAAAGATCATGGAACAGTGATGTCAGTTTTAAAGACAAGAATCGCCACACTCAGAAAAGCGTTAGAGAACAAAGATCCGTCGCATATCGGTAGGTGTCGATATTACGAAAGAAACTGTCAGTTTCGTGGGGTATGTTCCTGTGGGGATCTAAAGCCAATCGACATCACCGCATTAATGAGATCTGCTGATATAGAATTTGATAAAGATTTTACCGAGAAACTCGACGAGTTCAAGAAAAAATATAAGGGGGACGCATTTCGCGTCTCGATATACAACATAATTGCACCTAGAAAGCGCTTCGTTGAGAATACCCCAGATTCGGATTCAAACTACAAAGTTGACGATACTAAAGCTGAATATGGTGCATGTTTTTCGTCTTCGTTATATCTTCTGAAGAATAAGCTCCAAATTAATCTCACGCAGGCGGAAAGGAAGACCGTCACCGATTCGCTTATCGAGTCACGTTTTGATCCCGGATTCAATTGGCTAAAACTCAAAAGTGCAAACCACCCGGATGGCGAAATCGTTCCGTATATAACAAAAGTCAACATGTCCAGTTACATGCCATCAAAACCCCATGACTACCATATTGCCGAACTTGGGATTTTGTGCGCAGCGTATGGTAAAAGTAGCGGGCTAATACTTATGCCTTACCCAAATCTAAATAAATTGGTTCGTATCTTTCAGGTTACATACAGAAATACTGGCGAAATACTTGGCACCGTAAGAAAAGTTATAGATAGTTTGCAAAAGGCAGAGAAGGAAGGTAATCTGCTTTCTCTACCGTCGTGTCTTGACTTCATGTGCAACGATGGAAAATGCGCTTTTATGAAAGAATGCCACCCGGAAGAATAGTTTACTATGAAACAGCGCAGCTAGTTATTTTCTACAACGGTGTTTTATAAATATCCAGTGCCGTAATGATTATTATGAAGATCAGAAAAGTACTGGATAAAAAAGTCGGTAATACTGCTTACTACAAATATCTCATAACTCTACCCAAGAATGTTGTCGATGAATCAAAATTGACAAACCGAAAACTTAGAGCATTGTCTGGAAAAGAAAGAATAATAATTACGAAGGAATGAATTCTGATTCAGGTACCGAAAGGTTTATATATTCAGGTACCTGAATATATACATGAACATCATGCGTGCATCTCGACAAACATCTCCGATCGGGCTTAATAAATTAAAGAGTATAGTGGTTAAAAATGCGAAGGGGCGATATATTGCTATGATAGCGAACGAGCAAGAGAATTTTATTAATTGGGATTTCAAGGAAGCAGAAACGAAACAACTCACCCACGGATTTCATACATATCCTGCGATGATGATACCTCAAATAGCTAGAAGATTGATTTATCTCTATGGCAAAAATGCTAAAACTCTTTTGGATCCATTCTGTGGTTCGGGCACATCTTTGGTAGAGGCTTCTCTAACTAATCATATAAGGGAAGCTCACGGTTTCGATCTAAACCCGCTTGCAGTCTTGATAGCTAAGGTAAAAGTAACCCCACTAAATTCGGAAGAATTGCTAACAGAACTCAAAGAAATATTAAGTTCGAAGAAGTATGAGAATGTACCCAATTTTAAGAATATAGAATTTTGGTTCAAACCGAACGCCATAAAATCTCTGGCTGTCATAAAAACGGCGATTGGGAAAATAAGGAATAAAGATATAAGAGATTTCTTTTCGGTTGTTTTTTCTGAGACAATTCGAAACGTATCCAATACTAGGAGAGGCGAATTTAAACTTTACAGACGTGCAGAAAAGGATTTGCAGAATCATAATCCTGATGTTCTAAGGGAATTTGAAAAGATTGCGTCTAGAAATATAAACGGTATGCAAGAATATATCAAAATTAGACAAAAAGCAAATGTAAATATACATCTTGGAACTAGTACGGAAAGTCTTGCATTGGTTCCACACAGTATCGATATAGTTGTGACTTCTCCGCCCTATGGAGACAGTAAAACTACAGTAGCTTACGGGCAGTTTTCACGACTCGCGATGCAATGGTTAGATTATGAAAACGCAAATCGCCTCGATAACACTTTGTTGGGCGGAATTCCGAGTAAAGAACTGGATGTCAAAATAAATTCCCCGACATTAAAATCAATTATAAAGAACGTGTCAGAAAAAGATACGAAACGGGCAAAAGAAGTACTGAGTTTCTATGAAGATTTTGATAAATGTGTTGACCAAATAAACGAAGTTATGGCCAAAAATGGTTTCGTCTGCTTTGTTGTCGGAAATAGAACGGTGAAAGGTATCAATATACCGACCGATAAGATTATGTCAGAAATGTTCATGGCGAAAGATAACTACAAACGCATAGCTGTTCATGAACGAACAATACCGAACAAAAGGATGCCTAGAGCAAATTCCCCGACAAATAAGAAAGGTGAAACCGTTTCAACAATGAACAACGAATTTATTTTTGTTCTTCAGAAAGTCTAGAACCATCGAAAATAACTTTTACCTTTGAATATAGTTTACTCAGCTTATCTCTGCTTATCCTGAATCCAGGACCGTGATCTCTTACTCCACCATTTTCTTTCAGATGCATTCTGAACTCCCAAACTATTGAACCATCAGTAAACAGCTGTTCAAAGGCATCTTCACTTAGTTCTTGCAGCAAGATCGCTTTTCTGTATTTGAAGTATTCACTTTTTCCTCGTTTCTTTCTATCAGCTAGAACTAAAATCAAATTCTCATATATCTTATCGCTCAATTTCCTCATAAGCTCTTTTACTTCAAAGTAAGCAACGATTCCGTAGTCCTTATGTACAATGTTTAGCCTGTCGGATTTCTTATCAACTTCGAGTTTGAACCCCTTTGGGTTGAAATCTGTAGCGGTAAGTGTTATTTTCAACGCTAGTCTGCCTTCACAATCTCTGTAGCCAAACTTTTTGATAATCGCCTTTGGAGATAGCGGATTCCAATTCGGCGTTTTAGTCATCAGGGTTATCCTAGAACTAGCATCTTCTCTTTGCGATTTTAATTCGACGGGAATACCTCTATATTTGAAATCAGGTTCGCCGCTATTGTTCTCCTTAATTTTCAACAAAGTTTCGAGAGTATATCCTATTCCAGTGTCACTTCCTCGTAAAGATCTAACATATCCTTTAATGAAAAGTTTCTTCAATTCGGCTACTATGTCGATTTCAGGAAGTTCTGACATAATAGCAATATTCGAAACGGATATTAAAGCTAGAAATACGTTGTATCGGCCTTTATTTCGGCATCGAATACAGTGGCCAAACTTCTTATCGCACGATCGCTGTTTTGTACTAGATCGGTGAACGTGTAGATCGAGTTATAGAAACCTCAGCCACAGGGGTGTGAGGTTTTTTGCGCAAAACCAGTAAGGACAAAGGAACACAAACTGTTGATTCCGTGATAGGTTTGACGAGGAAAACTTCCAAAGGAAGCGTAGGTCCCGAAGTTAAATACTTAATGACTTAATATTAAGTATTGAAATACTAGGTTGCATAATATGGATCAAGAAGAACGTGAAATGAAAATTATAGAGCTTTTGCATAAAATAGAAAAACGTCTAGAGAAGCTGGACGATATTACTAGCTTGTTACACGTAGGGCAATCTGGTTCTATCAAGGAGACTAAGATATCGCTTCTAGAAAATTCACCACTACGAAAAATGATTTTTGATCTATGTGATGGCAAACATACGGTCTCGGATATTGCCAAAACTTTGGGAAAATCCATGCCGTCTATAAGTCAAGCTGCGGCAGGTTTGCTGGAGGCGCATCTGATTGTAGAAGATCGAAGGGGACAACATAAATATTATAGGAGGTTGATTTGAATGCCAGAAAAGAAAATTGAAGAATTGGAAGCAGTGAAAAATCTTCTCATTATATCTTTGTTGAAAGATGATGTAGATCCGAAGGTTATAGAAGCTGCAACAGGAATTCCGGAAATGACCATTAGAGGAAAATTTCCGATGAAATTAATAAAAACCAAATCGGTGAAATGAATGGAAGAAAAGCAATTTGGAGAATTATCAAAAAGGTTAGATATGATAATAAAACTCTTAGCGGTGCAAACCGTGGGAGGTAAAAGTGGAAGAGAGTCTATTAAGCTTCTGGCAGATTCTGGATTTTCACCCAAAGATATAGCATCGTTTATAGGAACGACTCCTCATACCGTAAGCGTTGCTTTACACAAAATGAAGGGACGAAAGTGAAATTACATGCCAAAGAAGACTAAGAGTGAAGAGGAACATCTGAAAACTATAGAATTTTTACTCGCGGGCATACTTTTGAAAAGAAACACCGATGTTCAGAAAGTTGCAAAGATTATCGGGTGTACAACCGGTGTGTTAACTGATATGTTTCCCGAAAAACGGAATAGGGGTGGAAAGGGTGTCAAGAGATATAGTGAATAAGAAAATTCTGGATAAAATAATGTCTAATCCGAAAATACGGGGTATGCTACTCCAATCGGTTAGGAACGCTATTTCTGATATACACAAAAATAATCATGGAATTACAATGAATGCTGCTGCTTCCGAGTTTGCAAGAAGAAAGGAGTTCAATGTATATAGGTATCTAAGTGAAGCTGATAAATCAAGTTTACAGCATTTGAAAATAACTGATGATGGCATTCGCGAGATCGTGCCTGCTAAGCGAAAACAAAGAAAAGTCAAAGAACTTAGAGTTGAATTTGAAACACAATTTGCTTCAGAAGCTTACAATAACGCAAATATCTATCCGTATATTTACATTTTAGAAAATAGTCTGAGAACTGTGATATTTAACAAATTTGGCACAGATATTAAATGGTGGCAGAACGAAACCGTTGTAGCTAAAGGTATTCAGGATTACTCTAAAAGAATACAAGAAGCGGAAAAGAAATATCCGTGGCTTAAGAAGAGAGGTGAACACCCGATTTTTTATGTTGGTCTGTTCGAGTTGTTTAAGATTGTAGAAAAGAATTGGCAACAATTTAGGAATATTTTTAAGGATTTGGAGCAACTTAGGGCATGGATTAAGGAATGCGTTCCAATAAGAAATCTTGTAGCACATAATGTGAAAACGCGTGATAAGGAAAGAAAACGCATAGAAACGAATACCGATTATATATGTAGAATGGTTGAAGGATGTAATAATCTGAAAACCAAAGAAAAATTCTAAATAGAAGCTTTATTTACCGCCCGCAAATTATATCATCATGACACCAGACATATTCCTAGTCGCCTTCATCGGCGGCGCGATTCATGCACTTCTCAGTATCCGTAAGTATAACCTGTCAACGGGTCAGCTTGCTTCTATTGTAATTGACGGCATCATCGGAATCATGACGGCCGCAGCGTTCCTGTCGGTCACAATACTGACGGGAAATGCCGAGCTATGGTCAGCGGGAATCGCAGGCTACGTCGGAGCGGACGTTGTGAATTCACTGGTTGTAATAAAAATCAGGCAAACGACGAACGGTAATAGTAAGGCGAAAGCCGCCGCAAGCGGTCGGCTTTCTAAAAGGAAGACCGGAAGATTCGGCCGCAAATAGGAGAGATATATGATAGAGATTCCGGCTCTTGCTTTGATCATTGCATTCGGCTTATTCGGTGGAATCATACGAGTGCTTATCGGATTTGCGAAGAGCTATGAATATGGTTTCGTTCCGCAGCGAGCGTGGCTTACATTGATATTATCTGCACTGTGCGGAGCATTAGCGGCAATACTGATTGCCGAAGACCCGAAAGTCGCCGTTATCGCCGGACTGGGCGGACCGGACATGGTAGAAGCGTTGTGGAAAGGTCTTGCAAAGAAAGTCGCTGGCGGTTCGTACGCTTCGGCGACTGCTAATGCCGTACCGATCTGGATAACGAACAGGCAGATGAAAGGTTTGGGAGCTGCACGAAAAACGGACGGTACGACTGTCAAAGACTATGCTACTCTGACAAACGTTTCGCTTCGTACTGCCGAGCGCGACTTATCGGATCTGGTAAGAGCTGGTTATCTGGTTGTGCAAGGAAAGGGTCGTAGCGCGCATTACGTGGCGTTGAAGAAGAAGCTGGAAAAGTGATAAGGAAGTTATAATATGGGATTATTTCAATCCGATGAAGACAAGGCGAAGAAAGCGAAAGAAACGGAAGATAGATTACGCAAAAATATAGATGATGCGGAGAAGAATAAAGAAATACCACATTTCGATGATGTAATAAATTCGCTGGCGTTCTTCAGATCAAACCAATTAAAACGTGGTACGGGGTATGCGATAACGGGCATGAACCTAATGGGTTTAGGATTTAATGCTGCGGCATCGGCTAAGGCAAGAGAATTATCACTTTCGCTTGCTAACAACGAACTTCTGGGAGTTCTTGTACGTCAGAATAATGAAATTATAAAACTGTTGAAAAAGAAGTGAACGGTGTCTTCTCCCGAAAGGCCAACAGTTTACTGTCGGCTTTCGACATTACTTATTTTAGCCGAATTAATCACGACACAATCACGTCATATCGCGACACATTCGCGACAAAGTCATGGCGCGATTTCCGGTTTTTACGATAGGCTACCTAGGTAATCCCGCCATAATCACGACAAATCGCGACACAATCACGACAATTTCATGGCGGGATTGCTGATGTCGTGTTGTGTAGGTGAATCCGAGATTCAACCTCACAGAATCGCGACAAAAGCATGACGTGATTAGAAACCTCAGTCACAAGGACGTGAGGTTTCACGGCGAAATTAGTAATAGACAATATGCAGAATGGCTTGTTCTGGAGATAAAAGCTTTTTGTTTACAATACGGGTATGGACATACTTGATATTCTTATCAGCGTAATTGCGAGCACAGGATTAGTGACGCTGATTTTCAAATGGTTTCTGCAAAAAGATTTGGAGAAATATAAAAATAATCTTAAACAAGAGAGCATACGTTTCTCGAAGCTCTATGAAGAACGTGCAAATGTAATAAAAAATATGTATAGCAAATTATCATCCCTAGAATTGCAAATGAAATCTCTGGTACAACCTTTTCGTCCCAGTGGTTACAATGTCGAGGAAAAGAGAGCGGATGCCGCCACCAAAATAAATGATTTCATAACACTTGCTCATGAACATAAGATTTTCTTCAACGTTCACACATGTCAATTGATTGATGATATTCTAAGCGAGTTCAAAGAGATGTATAATAAATTCACTATTTTGAAAATAGACGATGTGGATGATGATAGTATTCCGCAGGGTCAGAAAACTCAAGAATGGGTCGATATGTGGAGTTCACTGACTCAGGGCAGAGTTTCGCAACTAAAATCTGAGTTAGAAAACGAGTTTCGTTTAATTTTAGGTGTATAGATGAAAGGATTTCAAGATGTGTTAGTATTCTTTGTTGTGATAGCGATAGTGTTTACTATATTGGGTAGTTTGTTTCAATCGATGCAATGCAATAAATGTTTCGCTGATTTGAATACAACCCAGACCGAGCGCGATATTCTCAGAACCAATAATCAGATTTTGAACCAACAGCTTTCTGAGTGCAAAACGAACCTAACTAGTTGTGAGGCAAATCTGTCGCAGTCAAAAAATGAAACCGCGGCATGTGTTCAAGAAGTTAATAGACTATTAACGAAAAACAATTACATAATAATAACAATATTTTTATCAGCAATTATGAGCCTTGTCACAATATTAAAGCAGCTTCAGAAATTGCCAGAGTCTTGGAAGAGAAGAGACTGGTGGTGGGTAATTTTATCTATTGCTATAATATTATTTGCCGCACTGAGTTTCTTGACATAAGGCGATTATATGAAATTTACGCTTGCTGGACTCGCTCTAATTGCCATCGGAATTCTGGTCGAAGTCATTATTCATTTAGTTGATGTAGATTTGCTTCTTTCCTTTCAGAATGCTGTTACTGGAGAAGTCGCACATAATATAATTGCTAATGGAATTAGCGCACTTGATATGTTCGGTATAGTTCCCGCAGGAATTGGTATAATTCTTTTGATATACGGAATAGTCGAGAACGAATAATACGAAAGAAGCCTTTCTTCTATCCGCTGAATCTGATGGCACCTCTTATCCCAACTTCCTTCCTACGGGTGAAATCCAAGCATTCCGGGAGGAATGCTGGATGCAAAAGAATTCCTTCTAGAATTCGTTTGACATCCCGACGGGTTTTCCGGTGGAAACTTTAAACCTAGAGGAGCCCTAGACTAAGTATGACAGACAAGCTGATGTTGAATATTACAGCCAGCGAAGCTGGCGTCAACGAGGAGGGGAATCAGGGAGTCAAAGAGAACCTAAAGGGGAACCTGGGTTCCCCTGTGGGGTCATTTTGCGGGTTCGAATCCCGTCGGGCCCACTCCTGAAGATTCGAACCCTCGGGTTCGTGCTCAGAGAACTTTCTCGAAAAGTTCTCTGGCAGCTCGGAGACGTTTTCGTCTCCGAAGCAATCCCGTCGGAAACACACTTTGACATTATTACGGTACTCGGATGATGCAAATTGTGTCAAAGTGTGTTTTGGCCCATTTTGTGAGGTGTAGGCGTGTATATTGTGAGAAAAGTTGCGGATGCCGACTCGAAAGAGATAACCCGCGGTATAATGCGACAACTGACCGGTCCGAAAGACTTTAGTCACATGGATTTCGTTCACGTGACGATAACGGATTCTACAAAGAAGCATTACCACAAGAAATTGACTGAAGTCTACTTTGTCCTGAAGGGTTCGATAGGTGTTGAAATCGACGGAAAGGTCGAACATCTGGACAAAGGTTCGCTGATTATGATCTCTCCGAACACAAACCACAAAGCATGGAAGACCAGCAAAGCGGACGCTGAAATATTAGTCGCGTGCTGCCCTCCGTGGAGCGAAGAAGACGAAATTTTGGTCAAATGAGTTCAAACTCACCGAAGGGTTTTCTCCGTTATCGCACCCACGCGTCTTCCCATTTCTCGATGGTTTTGTCGCTAAGCACACGTGCTTTAGTACGGCGCGTGAGCGGTTCACCAAACCGAGACCGTAAAAATAGGCCGGCGGCAAGACCGAATACTAGACCTGATATGTGCGACACGTTTGCTATGCCGGAAGGCGCAATAATTCCGAGCAAATCGATCGCAATCCAGACGAACGCTGCGATGGCCATGGGCATAGGAAAATAGCTTACGTAGACGGTTAGGCGCGGTCGCAATACGGCAAGCGTACCCATAATGGCAAATATAGCACCGCTTGCTCCCAGCAATGCCGGATAGAACATTGCTCCAACGATGCCGGCTATTATTCCGCCAACGAAATAAATCAGCGCAAATTTTCGCGTACCGATAATCCTTTCTAGAACCAGACCGAACATCAGCAAAGCTATCGCGTTGTAGAATATATGTGTAATATCGGCGTGCAAGAACATGGACGTGACAACGGTCCATGGTTGTGACAAAATCTGCGAAGAATCGAGAACGAACGCATTGGTAAACTCGGGAATGGCAAGCTGTACGACGAAAACGACTGCAATCGCAACGAGCAGCCAAAGAGTGGCGCGCATCGTAAAACTTCGTTGCCAAAACAGATAAATTCATGCAATACGATATCTTATGATGCCAAAACGCGTTTTCATAGTACACGGTTGGGGAGAACAGGCGAACAAAGGATGGTTTCCCTGGCTGAAGAAAGAACTGGAAGCTAAGGGATTCGAGGCAAACGTCCCGTCGATGAAACCTCAACCTCCGATACTGGGCAAATGGAAAGCTCTTCTGAAAAAGGCCGTTGGTAAACCCGATGAAAACACATATTTTGTAGGCCATAGCGCAGGCTGCCAAACGATTCTTCACTATCTCGCGGAGTTACCTGAAGGCACAAAAGTCGGCGGCGTCGTACTAGTAGCAGGCTGGACGGACGACCTGGGCATACCGGAGCTCGCGAATTTTTTCGCCAAGCCGCTGGACTGGACGAAAGCGCGAAAGTGCTCCGAGAGATTTTTCGCACTCTATTCGGATAACGACCCGTACGTGAAATCGTACCACGCCGAGGAACTCGAAGACAAGCTCGGCGCTGAGGCAACGCTGGTCGAGGGCAAGAAACACTTCGGACAAGAAGACCGTGTTAATAAGCTGCCGGAAGTGCTGAATATCCTGCTGGAAATTGCGAAATAAACGCGGCTATTCCAGATTCAGAAATTTGTCCATCTTGTTTCTTGCTTTTTCAACGTTCTCGTTGTGCTCTTTCAGCCACGCTTGTAGGAGCTCGACGCATTCGGCTTTACAGTCGCCGCATGTTCTTTTGCCAGAGCGGCATTCTTGCCACACTTGTTTAGCATGTTCGTTGTCTTTGGCGACGTGGAAATTGTAGTATTCGAAGACATTGCAGACGTCGGGATTTCCGCCGTTTTTACGTTGTTCGTCGACCGTGCCGGCGCCGCCTGTCTTTGCTTTTCCGAGCTTCATGCGCGCGGCTTCTTCGTCATCGTCCATGTAAACGCAGGATTCTGGCATTGAACCGGACATTTTGCCGCCGCGAAGGCCATGCATAAACTTGTGATACGTTGAACTGGGCTTTACCATGTGCGCGCGCTCGGCAACGTCGCGGGCGAGGCGCATGTATGGGTCCTGGTCGATGCCGATCGGTACGACGACGGGCTTAGGCCCGCCGAACTCCTTCAGCTGCGGAAGCAAAATATGGGCCATCTGGACAACACCGTAAAACACTTGGCCCGGCGGTGTCGATGCGTTGAAGCCGAATATCGCGTTGATCGTCGAAACTGTGACTTTTGTCGAAAGCAGCATCGCCAACTCGTAAATCTTAGGCGTCTGCGTCGAGATGAATATATGCGTCTTCTTGGGGTCGAAACCCATCGCTATTATGTTTGGAATGACCATGCTCAGCGCCGTGCGAGTCGACTGCTCGATGCTTTGCGCCTTCTTGAAAACGTACGTCTCCTCGTTCGAGACGGGAATAAAGACGTCTGCGCCTTGCTTTTGGAACCAGAGCGCCTGGTCGAGGAAAAGCTTGTTGCCGAAATGCAATCGGCCGGATGGATTTGCACCGGTGAGAACTGAAAACGGCTTGCCGCCATTCATGGCATCGATTATTTGCCCGAAGTCTCGTTGGCCGATGACCACGCCGCGGCTGTAAAGCGGATGCGGATTGCGTATTTTCGATAGCAACGGCTCCATCAGGTCGATTTTGAACTCGTTGAGCATCGGCTTGTAATCCTCAAGCGAATAGGGGACTTCGCCGCTGACATCGGAGACGTCGACTTTAAGCTTTTCCTTTATGTCCATCGAAAACCACAATAACCTATAAATTACCGCGGAGGCTTTTAACTCTATGGAGCTCACGATTTTAGGCTCAGGTGGCGCGACGCCGACGCCGCGACCGTTCTGCCAGTGCGCCGTTTGCAAACGTGCTAGGACGCAAGGCGAGCCATTCAAGCGCAACAGCAGCGCGCTTTACATAGACGATATTTTCACGCTCATCGATTGCGGCGAAGACATCGCAGATGCGTTGAACAGGAGAAACGTCTGGCGTGTCGACAACCTGTTCATAACACACTGGCATCCCGACCACACGTTCGGATTGCGACCGCTGCTTGAAGCGAACTTCGATTTCACGACCGCGAAAACCGAAAAACGGATCAACGTGTACATCCCGAAACGGGTTTACGAGACCCTTAGGAAAAAATACCCCACCATCGAATATTTGCTTTATACACAGAGGACGGGCAAACTTATCATCGTCGAGCACGATGATGTCATAAAGTTAGGAAAAATATCGATAACCGTCGTCGGCTATAAAGGAAAAAAATCCGACACATATGCCTATCTGATAGAAAGCAACGGAAAACGCGTGCTTTATGCGCCGTGTGACACGATCGACTTTGAGCAGAAGCACTTTGATCTAGATGTGCTCGTAAACGAGTGCGGGCTTTTCTCCGAGCAAGTGAAAACCGAGATTTCTTTCACGGCGTTGATGAAACGCATAAGCAATCTTCGGCCAAAGCGAACGATTCTGACACACATCGAAGAATCGGAGTTGAACAATTGGGGCTGGAACTACCTTGCGAAAATGAAGAAACAGTATTCGGATGTCAATTTCGACTTCGCATACGACGGCATGAAAATCAAAATTTAATACGGCAGACTCCAAAAAATCATAAGGTATGAAATATGATGTCGCAGATTCCCATTGATTTGTCGAAAGTGAAAAGGCCCGACTTCGACCGAGAGATATTGCGGACGGGAATAATCGCGGAACTTGATGCTATTAGCCTTTACGAACAAATGGCAGCGATGACAACGGACGAATCCATTAAAATGATTCTCACCGATATCGCCAAAGAAGAGAAGACGCATGTCGGCGAATTCCAAGCGTTGCTTCTCAGACTCGATAAAGAGCAGGTATCCGAATTAGCCGAGGGTAAGAAGGAAGTTGAAAAAAAGACCGGAAAGTAATTTTGCCTGTTTGGTTGAACTTTTTTGACCCCAAAAAATCGCAGCTTTAAATGATTGTTAAGGGGAGTTTGGAGAATGTTATACGCGGCAGAAGATGTAAGAAACATGCTGGCGGTGCCACGCCCTGACAACGTGTGCCATTCGCTTAAAGATTACATGAATGGCAAAGGCCCGTATATTTTACAATACGTGCACGAAAGCAACCGCGACTTTAGACGTCGAGCGCTTTTGGATCCTGCATGGGCAAAACGCATAGATATCAGGCACAACAAACACGATTCGGTTTCGGCCAGGGAGAGCGACATAGTCGAAACTCATGAGCTTTTGGCTTACAAACTCGGTGCCCTCACACCTCTGGAGTTGTCAATTTTCGTGGATTATCATGCTCAACTATTCGGTGCTAAGACTCATCTCGACCTGCCCGAACTGGTGCGAAAGTATTCGCATAAACTAAACGGGCCAGAAACCGCAGGTGTCGCCGACATGACGACCGAAGAGGATTGGTCTCTTCCCGATGATGGTTTGCGAATCTTGATGATCCTAACCAACGCCGAACGAGCGGCATTGAAGATGTCCGATTATAGGCCGAAGCACGCGGAACAGATGGTGCGCGCAGCCAAAAGATATTCTCACGACCGCGGTGACCGGCGTATAAGAGCCAAAAGCAGCTGTAAATAAAACGTGTTCTACCTGTCGAGAAAACGAAATTGAGTAAAAGAAAAATAAAAACCGATTACGGTTTTACGACCGGAAGAAAGCCACGCTTTCTTTCGTGGTGCTGTCCTCACTTCGCAAAAGCGATTTTAATGAGTACATCACTTCAAGCTCATGGCACCGGCCAACACTACCAAGACACCCATTACAGTCTCGAGGTACTGAAGGTTTGTTCCGGCCATAACCCACGGAGCTACCAAAACGACTAGACCGAATAATACGGTCAATGCTCCTAGCATTTTCATGGTTATACACCTAACATGCTATTGGCATGGGCTGTATAAAAACCGAGCGGTAAGTTGCGGTGTATTTATAATTATACAAAGCCTTCCATAGCGATTAATGCGGCGATCACAGCGACCCATGTTATGACTAAGACGAGCCCGCCGCGCCGACCGAGTTTTCTTCGCGACGATAGCAAAAGAAACAAGATTCCCGTTACTACCGTTCCTGCCAGCCACAGGCGATCGATCGGCATGAGAGATACTGGACGAACGATCGCGACCAGACCGAGTAACAGCCCCAGATTTGCGACAAGTGAGCCCGCTATGTTTCCGACTGCAAGGCCCGAGCTTTTGTTGCGGATGGCTTGGATCGATACGGCAAGTTCCGGAATAGACGTACCGACGGCGATGATTATCCCGCTTATCAGGATCTCAGGGATGCCGAATGCACGCGCTATCTCCACCGACGAATCGGTTATCAAGGTCGCGCTAATGACCAGCAGCACCATCGCAGCCAATATCACAACGATGTTCGTGACGATCTGAGGCGTTTTGATGATCGGCACTTTTTCATGATTGCGGCTGATAGCGTATTTCTCCTTCACCATTGCAAACACGAACATCATGAACATCGCCAGAGCCAATATGCCGAAGTTCGCGTCAAGTATAGGAAGAAAGAGCGCCACAAGCGCGAGCAATATCGGGATGAGGGCACTCCGCGAGACCTCGATGTCCGCCTTCTTCCAGACGACCGTACCGAACAATGCGGTTATACCGAAAATAAGCGTGACGTCGGATATGTTCGAGCCGAGCAGCGTGCCTAGCGCAATCTGACTCTGGCCTCCAAGCGACGAGAAGACGGATACGGCAAGCTCAGGCAGCGACGTGCCGATTGCAAGCAGTATGAAACCGATCGCTACTTCACTAAGACCGGTGAGTTTGGCAAGCCGAACACCCCGCAATACGGTCTCATCGCTTGCTTTTACGAGGACGAGCATGCCAACCGCGAACAGTAAGATCGAAATCAGAAGCATGGTAACAGTTGTGCACGCGTGCTATTTATTAGTTTTTGTTTCTAGTTAGATCTTGATACTATGCCCATAGATCCGAAAATTCTACAGTCAAAACCCGTCAGCCAACACAACGGCCATGCAGTGCGCCGTGCGTATGCTCTGCCTGCGCGCCTGGGCGTCCACGGGACGAACGTCGCCGTGGACCAAGATCTGTGCATAGGCTGTGCGAGCTGCGCGAACGTTTGCCCCGTACGCTTGTACGATATGGTTGAGAGCAAAGGCCATGCGACTTCCGCTCAAAAATCGGATCCTGTACGAGAAAGCGAGTGTATCGGCTGTCGAGCGTGCGAGTCGGTCTGCCCGGTAAAATGTATCTTAATATCACCGAAAAAATAAGCGTTCAGGATATCGTCGAAGAAATAAACGCGACTAACCGTGTGACAAATCCGTGAGTGCCGGTGTTACTGAAATCGGCTCAGGCTTAAACTCATTCCGTATTTTCGTCATCGACCTCGCGACTTTTCTTGCCGCAAAAAACGGCAGATGTATCCAGGGCTGCAATGGAAAGAATCGCGCACCTATTTTCTTGTAGTCAATGAGCACGGGGTAAACGCTTTCAGCATCCTTTTTTACGACTAAATTACCGCCGCCAAGACCGAAGTGCGGTATGGCATAACGCATGAAGATTTCGGAAATTCTATCGAAACCTTCCCAGAACTCGGTTTCAATCGTTTGTTCGTGCAGAAGGTCTCTAGACGTGCTCCCGTCGGCATTCGTAATGCGTTCGGCTATCAGGACGGTACCATACCGTTTGCTGTCGATGACGACATGGATTTTGCCGAAATACTTTCTGTCTTCGAATGCTATGTTTTCGACGAGCCATCTGTAATTATCCATCTCGGTTCGGTTCAGGTCTTCGACGAAATACTCGGCGCGTGCGTATAACCGCCCGGGCAGTTTGATTTTTATGCCGCACGGATACGATTTAACGATCGTGGACTTCAGAACCTTGGCGCACAAGCCATCCCTAATTGCGTACGCCTCTCTGAATTTACCTTCGCCTATTTTCGTATTCTCGGTGAGATCTAAAGCGATGTCAAAAGCGCCGGTCATGCCTTTCGCTGCGATCGGATACTTTAAGAATCTTTGATCTTGCAGAAATCGTAACGTCTATCCGAGCGTTCACTCGGCTTTCGGTGCTTCGGAAACAGGAGTCTCGTTAATTTCTTCAGCTAGAGGCGTATTTGCGTCGGGCTCCAATGTTCGCACTTCTACGTCCACTTCATCGTCCCAACCGTGTGTCTTGACGCGCAATTTTCTCGTTGCAGTACGTTTCCAG
>Ga0315284_10002100_pt1 | contig 28604 bp, 27 predicted proteins | sample YL17G09_16_MG_FD_203696 | JGI IMG/M metagenome (GOLD analysis project Ga0315284, IMG submission 203696) | Sediment microbial communities from Yellowstone Lake, YNP, Wyoming, USA - YL17G09_16 | ecosystem: Environmental > Aquatic > Freshwater > Lake > Sediment | place: USA: Wyoming | collected...
CTGGTCGGTTTGCTGGCGGTAGGGATTGCTGCAGCGGCCGGCTGCCAGGTTTTAGGCATTGACCTGGATGCCCGGCGGGTTGCGCTGGCAAAGCAGATGGGGGCGACTGCTGCCGTCTTGCGCCCGGAGGCCGAGCAGACCGCTTTGAGCTTCTCGCGCGGGCGTGGCATGGATGCTGTCCTGATCTGCGCCGATACCCCCTCCGCCGACCCGGTCAACCTGGCAGGGATGATCGCCCGCGACCGGGCCAGCGTCGTGGCGATAGGAGCCGTGGGCTTGGAACTTCCCCGCAAGGTATATTACGAAAAAGAGCTGTCTTTTATCAACTCGCGTTCCTATGGTCCCGGTCGTTACGACCCGCAGTACGAGCAAGGCGGGCACGATTACCCGCCAGGTTATGTGCGCTGGACGGAGGGCCGCAATCTGGAAGCGGTCATTGACCTGCTTGCCAGCCGCCGTCTGGATGTCCAGCCGCTGATCTCACACCGCTTTACCATCGAGCAGGCGCCACAGGCTTACGAGCTAATCACCGGCAAACGCAAAGAACCGTTCCTGGGGGTGCTATTGACCTACCCCCAGGCAGAAGGCGTCTTGGAACCGGCCTCGCCTGCCATATCCACCGTTACCAGGCCGCTGGTGTCTGCCTCTGCCCGGCCTGCCGGCCCTACTGCTGTGACCCTGGGCATGCTCGGGGCCGGTAACTTTGCCAATGCAGTCCTGCTTCCGGCTGTTCGCAAGCTGCCGGGTGTGAAGCTGAGGGGCATTGCCTCAGGCACTGGCCTCAGCGCTCACCACGCAGCCAGGAAATTCGGCTTTGACTACGTGGCTGAATCTACTGACCAGCTCCTGGCGGACACCGAGATCAATACTATGGCTATCTTGACCCGCCACCACCTGCACGCCCGGCAGGTTTTGATGGCGCTGGCAGCCGGCAAACATGTCTTCTGCGAGAAGCCGCTGGCAATCACACCGCAAGAACTGGATGAGATTATGCAAGCCAGAGATTGGGGGCTGGAGGGTATCGAGGCCAGCCAACAAGCGGACGAAGCCACCCCGCCGCGGTTAATGGTCGGCTTCAACCGCCGCTTTGCCCCGTTCTCCCGCCAGTTGCAGGCCTTCCTGCAAGGTCGTCAGGAGCCTCTGGTGGCGCACTACCGCGTCAATGCCGGTTATATCCCCCCAACGCATTGGGTGCATGACCCGGCGCAGGGAGGCGGGCGCCTGATCGGTGAGGGCTGCCATTTCATAGATTTCCTGGCTTTCCTGGTGGGTGAGCCTCCCATCGCCGTCACTGCCCAGGCGCTGCCGGATGAAGGTCGCTACCGCCAGGATAATTTTGTGCTGACCTTCGAGTTTGTTGATGGCTCGCTGGGCACGCTGACTTACCTGGCAAACGGGGATAAGGCCTTCCCCAAGGAACGAGTGGAGGTGTTCAGCGGTGGCCGGGTGGCGGTGCTGGACGACTTCCGCTCGCTGGAGATAATGCGGGAGGGACACCGCAAGCTCGTGCGCTCGCCTCTGCGCCAGGATAAGGGCCACCGCGCAGCCTGGGAAGCTTTCGTTGCGGCAATCGGCCAAGGCAGCCCACCCCCTATCCCATATAGCCACATCTTTGGTGTGACCCGTGCCGGCTTCGCCGCGCTGGAATCCTTGCAGCGCGGTGAACGAGTAAAGATATAGATTATGGAAATGGTAATATCACTGGCCCAGATGGTAGGGGCGGGTCTATGCGGAAAATACCGCCATTTATGGTCAAAAAAACAGACCCGCCCCTACTGGGTAATCCAGATCAAAATCTGGCTAAAGCCAGGCCACTGGTTGCCGAAGCCGCCTCCAGGGGCTCGCAACTCCTGGTGCTCCCGGAGCTGTGGTCAACTGGCTACGACCTGGAGAATGCCGCCAGGTATGCCGCCTCAATTGGTAGGGGCGGGTCTATGCGGAAAATACCGCTATCATGTTCAAAAAACAGACCCGCCCCTACAAATGCTTTGCCGAGGTCGCTGCCCTGGCAGAGAAATCTCATCTGCATATCCTGGGATCAAACCTGTCTTTGCTTGCTCCAGGCAAGTTTGGCAACACGGCCGTCCTTTTTGGGCCGCAAGTAGGGGCGGGTCTATGCGGAAAGTAAGGGCGGGTCTATGCGGAAAATACCGCTATCTATGGTCAAAAAACAGACCCGCCCCTACAAATACTGGCGACTTACACTAAGATACACCTGTTCCATTTGATGGCTGAACACCAGTTCCTGTGGCCGGGAGACCGCCCAACCCTGGCAGAAACCCCGTGGGGGAAGGCCGGCCTGGCGATTTGTTATGACCTGCGTTTCCCGGAATTATTCCGAGCTTATGCGCTACAGGGGGCTAAGATGATTTTACTGCCGGCGGAATGGCCGCGTCCCCGCCTGGAGCACTGGCAGGTCTTGCTACGTGCCCGCGCCATCGAGAACCAGATGTATATCATCGCCTGCAACCGGGTGGGGTCATCTAAGGGAAATGCCTTCTTTGGCCATTCTGCGATCATTGACCCATGGGGGGAAACGGTCATCGAAGCCGGCGAGGATGAAACCCTGCTCACTGCCAGGATCGAGATAGACCTGGTTGACCAGGTCCGGGCGAAAATCCCGGTGTTCCAGGATCGCAGACCATCGGCCTATCAGAACTATCCAGGCGGCTGAATCAGATAAAAATTTTGGGTTTTCTCATGGCTTGATGCGCACTGTATGCTCGCCGCGTTCCACGCTGTGCCGATAGATCAAAGTTTGTTTTTCACGATTGATCTCGTACGTCCCGTCGCTCACCTCGACTTTGTAACCTTGCGGATAATGTAGATTCGGAATAAAGACCTCGGTTGAGGCGGTCACTTGTGGGTCATGGCGGAACTCTACAGTGAACACGCGGTGTTTGATGTCGAACGCCATGCGCAAGGGCTCACCCGCTGTCGCCCGCGGGTAAGGGCGCACTGCCGCTTGCAGAGCGCGCCCGCCTGAGTTGATGTCCTCTGGATTCGTTTGCTGGTCGCGGCTGAAGATCGAAAGGTCTTCGTCGTTCCATTGGTCGCCGCGAGTGTTAGAATTGTCAGCCGTGTAGTTCCAGAGCGAGCAGTTTAGCAGATTGGCCTCCACTGCTTGAAAACTGCGATCCAAGGCCTTGATTTGTACATTGAAATTGCCAGTGCAGTACGCCTTCTTGTCCTCCAGATCAAAAGGTATGCCAAATTCACCGAGCACCATAGGGACGTCGCCTAATTCCTGACGGGCGCCGCGCTTGAGCAATGCAAGCTGCTCCACAAACGATTTGTGGATTGCCCCGCGGCCAAAAACGACTTTTTGTGTGAAGGCATTAACTGCCAGGAATGGACTGAACTCTTTTTTCACAAGCACATATCCATCGTACCAGTGCGGTGCGTAGACCACGTTTGGCGCATCCCCTGTGTTCCACCTGAGCGGCAGGGTATCGGGCTCGGTCTCCACGAAGATCAGCGCCTTGGGGTCAATCGTCCGGATGGCTGCGGCGTAGCGATTGGCGAAGGGGTGGTAGTAGTCCTGGGTGAAATCCACCTCGCACCCTTTCACTCGCCAGAAGTGATCGGGTCGCAGCAGCTGGGGTTTGCCTGAGGCATCGAAATCCCACACGCCGTTCTGACGCCAGATGCAGTCATGACCTGCCTGCCAGGCCCGCACCTTCGCCGCGTTGAGCAGCCGCCTCCCCGTGCGCTTGATGCCGGTGAGGCCTATCTCCCAAAAAGCAACCTCTTGCGGCACGCCCGCGCCCAGCAGCATCCCCTGAAATGGCGTGGGGCTGGCGCCCAGGGTCAGGGTGCCGTCTGTAGTGTTCAAATCCTGCCAGCCTATGTAGCCGCTCAGTGGCTCATTCAGCGTATCATACCCGATGACATTGGGCAAATCCTTCAAGCGTAAAGCGACCTGTTGGATGGCGTTGATATAATGCCGTTGCAGGAATTCCTGCACGGGCTTGCCGTTCACCTTTGTCTTGGGCGCGAAATCATTGCCGCCGAAGAAAAGCGTGAACATGATCGCCGCGGCGAGTTTGCTCCCGTTGGTGGGCCAGATCATCTTGGGGAATGGATCGCCATGTGTGGCGTGGACGATGGCCGCGCCGCTTTCTCCAAACTGGGTGATGTCGAACCCCACCGCTTCCAGCGTCCATCCCGGCGCGCCGTCGCCGCCGGAGAAACGGCTCCATACGTCTTGGTGCGGGTCGATACATATGTGCATGTCGTACTCACCGGCTTTCTTCACTACCGCACGCACATAGTCAAGGTATCCCTCATCAATAAATACCGGGTCCAGTGTGCTCGATGGCTTCCCATGTGACCAGAAAGCGCAGGAAGGTAAAACCCCACTCGCGCAGGCGGGTGAAATGCTCATCGGCTTCGTCTAACGGAAAGGGACGCCCCACAAATGACACTTTGCGATGATCGAAGAATCCATCACAGATGTATGTGGCGCCGTTGGGGTTGAAAGGTACTTTGCTGCTGCCGCCAAGATTGACGCCGCGCACCATCATTGTTCGGCCGTGTTCGTCCTTAAAATGGGAACCTTCTATGCGGATCATCTTTCCACCCCTTGTGCGAAACCCATTTTTAATGAATTATGGTTATTCTACCCCCTCGCAGGTCAGCGAGATCAGACCGAATGGCCTGGCAATTCTAATGCGGAAACGAATATTCTTAAAAAGGGTCGTTTCTTCTGTGTAATTGTCCTGATTAGCCTGGTTTAACTTTGTAAGACCGGTCTGGAACCAGCCTGGGCCTTCTTTCCAATCCGGCGCCACCAGCGCGACCATTTTTAACATGGTTCCGAAATGAGCAATGAGTTCTGTAGGTGCATCCTTCAGACTGACGGTGACCGAGGTCCTGGTGAGATTATCCGCTGGGCCGAAAAGCTCTACCAGCGCCATCCCGTATTTAGTCGCGGCCGCGCTTCTCGCTTGCCCATCCAAGGCGGTGTCTTCCTGGAAGACAAATCCATCCTTCTCATAAGCGGGCTGTATTTGTGCCCGGCTGATACCCATTCCCTTCGGGCGGTGTTGAATGGCTTCAAATATAGACTGGATGAAAAAGTCGACTGTTGCGGATGGTTGGGGGCTTGATTTTGGAGCTGCTGCTTTTGTAGCGATTGAGATTTGCGAATCTTCCGCTCCTGTGCCGGCCGCCACGCCCCCGGATATTATTATTGATCTTCCAGATGTAAAATAAGTCCCGATAACGAAGAGCACCAGGCATAGAAATACCAGGAGAACCACGACCAAATTATCTCTTGAACCCCTCTTGACTTTCATGGGGGATCAATTGTTTCCCATTGCAGCAAGCAAAGCGTCAATATCTGCCTGAGACAAAGGCTTATCATGAGATGGCTTCGCGCTGCTTTGATTGTCTGTATGTGTTGATGGTGTACCTGCAATCGATTCATCAGCATTTATTTCGTCCGGGGAAACCCCAAAAAAATCGTCCAGTTCAGCCTGGTTAATGGCTGAAGAGGGGGGTGTGGTATCTTGTCCACTGGCTGGCGCGTCTGCCGGCTTGGCACCAATCGGTCGGCTTGCCTGTTTATCCTCCAACGTCATCCCAAGCAGCACATCGAGCTCGGCCTGGCTGATTTCTGGGGGAATTTGTGGGGATTTGTCTTCTCCCATAGCGAATTGAATTTCCTGATGGTTAAAATTGTATCATGAATTTAAAGACCCTTCCTCTTCAAGCAATTCAACCAGCTTTAACCTGTTAATTTTGCCATTAACATTCAGTGGCATGGAATCGATGAAATAGACTTTTTTAGGGATCATATAGACAGGCAGCATCTTCTTGCAAGCATCCTGTATTTGGGATTCGCTGCGCGCATGGCCTGGCTGCTCTTCATCGGTACATATAAAAGCCACGATCCCGCTGGCCCGGCCATACTGAACGGGCCAGGCCACGGCAACGGCCAGTTCGCTGCCGGTGGCTTGTCGCAGAATCGCATCTATCTCGCCCAATTCCACGCGGTACCCCAGGATTTTCACCTGGCTATCATTCCGCCCCAGGTAATGCAGACAACCTGTTTCGTCCTGCAAGACCAGGTCGCCGGTGCGGTACCAGAGTCCGTCTCCCTGGCCCGGGATTTGGACATACTGTTCTCTGGTTTTCTCCAGGTTGTTCAGGTATCCCCTGGTCACCTGGGAGCCGCAGAGACACAGTTCACCGGTCTCTCCTGCAGGCAGCAGCCGCTTTTCAGGGTCAATGACGGCGGCGCGCTGGCCCTCAAAGGGCCAACCGATCGGGACAATACCGTTCACGCAGGCCTGCGACGATTTTTCAGGTTCCCAGCGGTAGTTGGTTATGGCAACGGTTGTTTCAGTCGGGCCGTAAAGATTCTCTACGATCGAATTGGGCGCAGCTTTTTGCCATTGGTCAGCCAGCGAGGCCGAGAGCGCTTCACCGCAAAACAGGCTGTAGCGCAAGCTGGGCAGCGAGTCGGGCTGGAGCATGCGGTATCGGGATAAGAACATCGCTACAGAGGGCACCGAGAACCATATAGTCAATTCCTTCTCGCGGATGAATTCAGCCGGCGCCATGGAAACTTTTTCAGGCACCGCGCATAGACATGCGCCTCGCTCCCAGCAGACGAACAGGTCATGGATGCTTAAATCAAAGGTCATGTCGAACACCTGGGAAAAGCGGTCATGCTCATTGACCTCATAGCGCTGGCAGGTGTAGGCCAGGTAAGCGGCGATATTGCTGTGGCTGACGGGCACGCCTTTGGGTGTGCCTGTGCTGCCCGAAGTGAACAGCAGATAGGCCGTGGCATCTGGCTTGACCGCGACCGCGGTCAGGCGGTGTGCTGGCTGTACGGCAGCGTTTATGCTGTCCGATGCCAAGAAATGATGCTGGGGATAGCGTTCAGGCAGGTCGCCGGCGGTGGGGCTGTCCACTAGCAGCACTTTCATGGGTTTCTCGATACCAGGTAAGAGCGCCTCGCATTCCGGCAGGCACTCCCGCCCTACAATGACCACGTCGGTTTGGGAGAGGGTCAGCATGCTCAAAGTGCGCTCAGCCGGGAAACGCGGGTTGAGCGGCACATACCCCCGCCCTGAAGCCAGGATACCCAGTACGCCGGCATAGGCGGCGATGCTGCGGTATGCCAGGATGGCAGCCAGCTCCTGGTTGGCTGGTCGCGCATCCCGGATCATGGCGGCTATGCGGCCGACGATATTGCCAAGCTGCTGGTAGGTGAAGCTGCGGTCATCCACCTCCAGCGCCGGGCGATTTGAAAAACGTTCGAGCGATTGAATGAATCCAGTTATTAGACAGTGACTCTTTGACATAAGCGTTTATCTGTATTCAGCGCGCCACCTCCCAGGCCAGGTGCTGCAATTCCGGGGCGATTAACTTCTCCCACGCCAGTTTCACCGCCGCTGGCGAGCCGGGTGTAGAGATGACCACCATACCGTGATAGACGCCGGCGGTTGCCCGGGAGAACATGGCGGAGGCGCCTACCTGCTCATAGCTGAGCATGCGGAAGAGTTCCCCAAAACCAGGCATGGTTTTTTCTAGCTTGCGGCTGAGGACATCGAAGGTCGTGTCCCGTTTTGATAGACCCGTACCACCATTGAAAAGAGCGATTTGTGCTTGGCTCTCAACGATTTTTTCCAGCACCACGGCTACCTGGTCGGGTTCGTCTTTGATCAGGTGATATACGACCACCTGGTGGCCGGCTGCATCCAGTTGCGCTCGCAGGTAGTGTGCATTGGTGTCTGTGTCCGTGGTACGGCTGTCGCTTACGGTCACAATGGCTACTTTCACTGGCCCGTGCTCAGCCGCCAGGGCTTTATGCTTGGAGCTGCTTTCAGACTTGGGTGAGGGTTGGGTCATCTAAGTTACACTACTCTCTATTAAACAAAATATAGGGTGGGTTTTTGGCCCACCCGGCTTTATGAACCAATTTATGGTGTGGGCGTTCCTTGCAGGGCCTCCTGGGTCTGAGTTTGCCTGATAGAGATTGGTGGTGTGGCAGTTATTGTCGGTGTGACCAAGTTAACCGGGATTTTCAGCATTTGCCCGATGAATAGCACAGAGTTCGCGTCTGTCAGGATATCTTTATTAGCCTCGAGAATCGCCTCTACGGTGGAGTTATACGTTGATGCCAGGCCATTCAGTGAATCATTGGCTATAACCCTGACCTCAATAACTCTGCCCCTCGGCAGACCAGATGGGACAGGAGTTAGTGTGGGAGCTACAGCATTCGGGGGTGGCACAATGAGCTCCTGACCAACGAAGATGACCCCGTTGCCCAAGTTATTGATCTCCATCAGGTATAACATGTCTATGCCGAATTTTCCGGCGATGGCGGTGAGGGTATCGCCTTCCTCAACGATATAAGTGAATGGCCCTGATGGCGAATTTGTAGGCGCAGTAGTTGGGGTTTCAGAGGGAGGCGAAGTTGATGTTATGGTTGGAGTCTCGGTGATGGTTGGGGTTAGCGTGGGTGTGTAGGTCAGGGTTGGTGTGGGCGTCTTGGTTGCAAACAGGGTGAATTTGAACCCGCCCTGCGACAACGATAGCGCCACAAAGAGCGCGCCCACAACCAGCATCACAATCGCAATCCCTCCAACAATGAAAGGCGCAATCCTTTGACGCTTGCGGTAAGAATCTCGAACTCCTTTGATGGATGATTTGTCGCGCATAGGGATCTCCATTTCGGAATACTTACTATCACTAAGTTGATTTTACCCGATTTTTGTGTGTATGTAAAATGGGAATTGTCCCCTGTGGTAAAATCAGCCCCATGCGAAGATGGCAATTTTGGCTTGGAGTTGTTATCAGCCTGGTGTTTTTAACCTGGGCTTTGCGCGGCTTGCATCTCGGTGATGTATGGCAAGTGATAATGAGCGCCAACTACTGGTGGTTAATCCCCGGTGTGGCGATGTATTTTATGGGCGTGTGGGCGCGGGCTTGGCGCTGGCATTACTTGTTACGACCGGTAAAGTCGGTGCCCACCGCCACCATGTTCCCAATTGTGGCGATTGGTTATATGGGGAATAATATCTATCCGGCGCGCGCTGGGGAGTTGCTGAGGGCGGTGGTTCTTAAACGGCGGGAGGATGTGCCGGTCTCGGCCTCATTAGCCACGATCATCGTGGAACGCATTTTCGATGGTGTGGTAATGCTAGCATTTATCTTCATCAACCTGGCAGAACTATCCCGTTTGACTCAGGGAGCCGGTGTGATCGGAGATATCAGTATTCAGGATATTGCCTTATTTGGTACTCTGATTTTTGGAGGCGCGCTGCTGGTATTTTTGCTGGCGGCAATGTTCCCAGCGCGCACACACCAATTGGCGAAAGTCATTATCCAGCGAGTTGTCCCGCTCCGCTTTCGCCACACAACCCTGGGGATCACAGAGCGTTTCCTGGGCGGGTTGGAATCACTGCGCTCGCCGCGTGAAGCTCTGATGGTGTTCATCACCTCGGTGGTCATCTGGCTTTTTGAGACCGGTAAGTACTGGTTTGTGATGCACGCTTTCAATTTCAGCGTCAGTTTCTTTGCCTTGATGCTGATGAACGGCGTTGTCAATTTGGCAACCACGATCCCGTCGGCGCCGGGCTATGTGGGCACTTTCGATGCGCCAGGTATCGCTGTCTTGATGGCTTACGGCGTAGATAAGGCGGTGGCAGCCGGTTATACGCTGGTGCTGCATGTGGCGCTGTGGTTTCCAATCACTGCCCTGGGAGCATACTACCTGGCACGAGAAGGTATCCACTGGGGAGAACAGGTTGGAATTGAAACCCTGGAACAAAAACCTGATGCGGGTGGATCGAACACGAATTAAACGAATGTTGTAGAATAACGATTTTATGAAATTCGTGCCATCCATCCATTCGAGGTATTCGTGATAAGGAGTCTTTATGAAAATTGCTATCATCGGCGCCGGTATTAGCGGTCTGTCCGCCGCTTATGACCTGGCGCGCGACGGGCATCAGGTGACTATCTATGAGGTAGAAAACTATATCGGCGGTCTGGCAGCCGGTTTCAAAGAACCCGGTTGGGATTGGTCTGTTGAGCGCTATTACCACCACTGGTTCCAGACCGACAGGCATATACTGGGTTTGATTGATGAACTGGGCTGGCGCGATAAAGTGCGTTTCCCGCGTCCCTGTACTGTGATGTATCATAACGGCAAATTCTATCCTTTCGACTCAATCCCGCACGCCCTGATCTTCCCCGGCCTGGGCTGGGGGATTAACAAGATACGCGCCGGATGGGTAATCGTCTATCTACGCCTGCTGAGCAACTGGCAGCAGCTTGAGAAAGTGACCATGGATGCCTGGATGCGTAAATGGGCTGGTGAGAAAGTCTATAAGATGATGTGGGAGCCTTTATTGATCGGCAAATTCGGGCCGTATTACAAGGATGTTAATATGGCCTGGATGTGGGCGCGGGTAAAATCGCGCACCACCCGCCTGGGCACGTTTGAAGGCGGCTTTCAGGCCTTTGCGGATGCGTTCGCCGAGCGCCTGCTTTGCCTGGGGGTGACCATCCACCTCTCTACACCCGTTACGTTAATTATGCCCAATCCACAAGGAGGTCTGACCATAAAGACCAAGGAAAGCGCCCAAGATTTTGACCAGTGCCTGGTGACCCTCTCACCGGCAGCGCTGTCGCACATGGCGCCAGAGTTACCCCAGGAGACCACCCGGGGGCTTCGTGCGCTGAAAAGCCTGGGGGCAGTGGTGATGGTGCTGGCGCTCAAGCACCGCCTATCAGAAGAAGGCTATTACTGGTTCAATCTACCCAAGTCTGAGGGATACCCCTTCCTGGCGCTGGTGGAATATACCAATTTCCTCTCACCCGAGTATTTCGGCGGCGACCATATTGTATACTGTGGCGACTACCTGGAAACCGACCATGAATACTTCCAACTCAGCCAGGAGGAATTGCTGGAAAGGTTCCTGCCCATTCTCCCCCGTTTCAACCCCAACTTCAAGCCGGATTGGGTGCGTAAAACCTGGTTGTTCCGCACAGCTTATGCCCAGCCGGTACCGTTAGTGGATCATGCGCGTAATATCCCCGAAATAAAGACGCCTATCCCCGGTCTGTACCTCGCCAGCATGAGCCAGGTCTATCCCTGGGATCGAGGCACGAATTATGCGGTTGAGATCGGCAGAAGAGCGGCAAAATTAATGATGGGAGCAAGATAAATCGGCAGTTATTCATTGGGCTGGTCGAAAATCCTTATTTGCCTGGCAACCCTTCCCTCACCCCTGCCCCTCTCCCACGGGCATGGGAGAGGGGGTTTAACGGTGCCAGACAGGGTCAACCGGCGCTCGCTTTTCGGGCACGCTTAATCAGAGACCTGACAGGTCTTTACCAGAACCTTTCCAGGCACAGATTTTGGATTAAGTGTGATCCTTACCTGGCAAGGCTACCTGTTAAGACCTGTCAGGTCTTTTGGCTAATGCGAGAGGACGCATTTCAAAATGCGTTTAACGAACTGGTCTAATGGATTGAGGTAGACATTTGCCCAAAACTGCGAGGTAAGGTTGCCAATCGGCAAACCACGCGGGCGGCAGGCAGCCAGCAGGTAATCTCCAGGAAACCAGCACATCTCGTAGACTTCATCCAGAACGCCTACACCGTTTGCTATGATTTGATCGCAGAGCCATAAGACATCATGATCACGAAGCGTTATCCCTAACTGTCCGGTTAGGACAGTGTGGTCTATGCTGGGAAAAAATTGGCGCACATCACCCTGTAAAACGTAGCGGCTGGAGCGCATAAATTTCGTGCAGCGCTTCAAAGCACGGTGAGTACCTTTCCCTTTGCGGTTAGCATAGGTGTCAAAGATAAACCTACGCTCAAAAATGGGTTCAATGATGTTTATCAAAGTATGGTGCACCACCCGGTCTCGGAAAGGGGCCGCAGAGATCAGGCGGCGCTTGGCTTCCGTACGGTAAAAGCTGCGGTAAGCGCCGGGATGATAGGTTTTTGCGACCAACTGTTCCTGTAAGGTAAATAGCTCACTTTCCAGGTTGCGCTCAAAACTGGCTACATTCTCCTGGCTGCGCTTGCCGCGGCGCGCTTTTTTATAAGCACGATAAAGGTTCTCAAATTCACACAGCCTATGGTAGTCAGATTCCACGAAAAAATCCCTTTCTCCCAACACTCTTCAAGTATTTTCACTTTTTTCTAAAAATCGATTCTGTTGGGGGGCGTACAATCCCCCCAACACCCCCCAATGTTTCAGAAATTCAGGAATTCAGAAACCAGTCAAAGCATGTGAGAAAGTTAGCGAGCGCAACGGACGCCGCTGCCGTTGCTCCCGCCGTCGGGATTGTACCAGCTGCGATTGGATGAGCGCAGGACCCTCGATACACTGCCCCAAGAGCCGCCCCGCAGCACGCGGTAGATTTGCCCAAAATCGGACGATCCATTGGCATCGCCGCCTGGATAGACCTGATACCAGTCTGCTACCCACTCATACACGTTCCCAGCCATATCCAATACTCCATAAACACTCGCCCCTTCCGGGTAATTGCCCACTGGCGCTGTATCTTCATAGCCATCATCTATCGTTTTATCCGACCAATCGAAATTTGTGTTTTTATCTGCAAAGTTCAGTAAAATCCCCGCTACGCCTTGCTCTCCCCACGGGTAGGTGCGCCCATCCGTACCGCGTGCCGCTTTCTCCCATTCTGCCTCACTCGGTAACCGCCCCCCGGCCCACTCGCAATACCCATTCGCCTGGTTCCAGTCCACATGTATCACCGGGTAGTCGGCATACTGATTGTCATCGTAATAACTGCTGCGATAATAGGAGCTTGTTTCATGTGGCAGCTCACATGCTCCATCTGCCACGCATTGGGCATACATGCCGTTGGTTACTTCCGTCTTGTCGATCCAGTAGGCGTCCAGGGTCACTATGTGCTGAGGTTGTTCAACAACAAACCATTCACGCTGACAAGCGCTGCATTGCGCCATGACTTTGTCGATCTCTGCATTAGTCGAACCCATCAGGAATTCCCCCGCCGGTACATACACCAGCACCATGCCATCCTTGGGTGAAACCTGGGTGGAACCAATGCCGAGGGTGGGGGTGGCCGTCAATGTGGGTGTCGCAGTTGAGGGCGAAGGGGTGGTCGCCAACGTGGGAGTTGCGGTTGGGGGCAAAGGTGTGGCCGTCAACGTCGGCGTCGCAGGGGTTTCCGCGCTGCCGCATGCTGCCATGATCAGAAATACAATCGAGATAAATATGCTAAGCCAAATCTTTTTGTGTTTCATTTTCATACACTCCTTATGAACTTGATCGCCACCTGACGCTCCAGGCGGTTATCGAAGGCTTTATACACCGTCGCCATGCCGCCTTCGCCAAGCTGCTCTATGATGTGATAGCGGCCTATATCTAATCCAGTGAGTGTGGACATAGCGGGTCTCCGATTTTGGATTAAGTGTGATCCTTACCTGGCAAGGCTACTTGTTAAGACCTGTCAGGTCTTTTGGCTCTCCAATACCGAACCAGTGTGAAATCAAACAATACCCAGGGTGAAAAGCACACAGTTTTCAACCGCTGTAATTATTTGTGGACTTAAAGTGCCAAGCTTTTGCTGCAAGCGGCCTTTATCCAGTACGCGTAGTTGGTGGCATAAGATAACAGAATCACTTTCTAATCCCCCTTCTCCTTCTTCAACCCCTCAATATAACCATCCATGCCCTCTTCAGCCATAGAACGATCTTCATCACCAAATTCGGCGTAAAGTCCAGCCATATGCGTTGAGTCTATGATTGAAATTGTATTCATCCGTTCCCGGTATTTTAAATAATCCAAGAACTCAGCGACTCGTTGGAGTTTATCCTCGTTTAGATTCTCAATTGCTTGCGTTACCTGCTCCCTAACCAACATTTTGCCACCTCCTGACACCCCGGATTCTAATTGAGGTTAGTATCTAAAACTATTATAACCCAATCCCCATAACTTGATCAGCATAAGACCCTGAAATGTAGAGAAATGGCGATCAGGGGTTTTGGTTTTTCCCGATTTCTGGCAACAACCTTGGATTTGGAGGCTTCATCATTGGGAAGGTTAGATTTATTGATAAATTTGAGATGCTTTTCCTCTTATAAACTGCTATAATGAGTTTGGTACAGGTCACAGGAGATAAATATCAGGATTAATTGAATAGCTGATTATCCAACAGGAGGATACCTATGAAACGTTTCGTCTTCGTGATTTTGTTTGCCTGGATATTGTCTGCATGTGGCCCAACGCCAGAAGATATCGCTGCCCAAAACGCAGTTGCAGCCACGGCGACCTTTGAAGCCTTGCCCACAGCAACGCCAACCATTACACTTACACCTACCCCCACGGTCACACCAACGGCTACAATGACGTTTACGCCGACAATGACATCCACCCCTACAATAACGCCCACAGCCACAACCGGCAGGATAGAAGGCAGAGTATTTCTCGCAGATGTTGATAAAACCATAATTCCATTACCTGCCAATATTATTCTAAAATCAAACACGGCTAGAGTTGAGACTGAGACTGACGCACAAGGATATTATTCCTTCTCTGGACTGGAGCCTGGTCAATATACACTGGAGTACAGGGTCAGGCTAATTTTAGATGAATTAAAGCTGAGTGAAGGGACAGGAGCCTATGAAATCGCTCTCAGTATCCCAAAGAATCCCAATGAGAGGATTACCACAACAGGAGCAATAAACCTAGCTGGTGATTTTAAATTTAATTTCTATGTCAATGAATATAATTTAGAAGCCGGTGATGTCTTCCAAATGGATATGGAAATTTCTCTACTTAATTGTATTCATTGTAAAGCTACTCGTATGCCCACACCGACCCCAACTCCTTAGATAGGCATCTGGATCGTGTCTGGGGTCACTTCCCTGTCATGGTCAGATGGTGAGGCTTAAGAGGACCAGGAGGATGATAAGAATGAAGAGACAATTGTGGTTTGTAACGTTGTTTTTATCAATTGCGGGTATATTTCTGGCAGGTTGCGGGCCGAGCAAAGAGCAGCTAGCTGCTCAACCTGCAAGTACATCAATAGCGACTGTCAGCCCGATTGCGACTCAACCCTCTACTGCTATCCCAACCCTTACTCCAACTTCTACACAGACCCCAACTCCCACTCTAGAACTACCTGTACTGGAGGGGACTGCTTTTCCTAAACCCAACGTTCCTATCTCTGTAGAGAATGTCGACCAGGTGGTTGAGTTGGCGCGCTATGGGAAACCAATCCCAGGCAAGGTGTTTTATTTTCCAGATGGAAAAACTCTGGCGGTGTTCACTTCCAGCGGGATGTATTTCTATGATGTCGAATCATTGAGCGAAACCAGGCTCATTAAGTTTAAAGGATCTGTAGAGACTGTCAGTTTCTCATCGGATTGGACGATCATGGTTCTAAGATACCCCGGTGGTATTGTAGAAATCAGGCAAGTCGCGGATGAAAAACTCCTGCTCACACTGGAGACACAAGAGAAACCCCAGGAAGAGGATACGGGGAATCTACCATATCAGATTAGTGACCAGGTGTTATCACCAGATGGGAAGATCCTGGCTGTCTCGAGATTTGTATCTCAGGATGGCAAACCCATTACGAACAGTGTGAAGCTATGGCGTATACCGGATGGGACTCTGTTGAATACCCTGGATGGTGGCACAAATGCAATCAATGTTGTCACCTTCTCACCAGATGGAACAATTCTCGCCACAGGGGATACGAAAACAGTAAGATTGTGGCAAGTTTCAGATGGAACCCTCTTGCGCACTCTTGAGCTTGGTAGGCCTGTGGATTTCATAACATTCTCGTTAGATGGGAAGACTTTAATCTCGGGATATGGTTTTGATAAATTAGTTAACCTTTGGTCAGTCAACGATGGGAAATTTCTCCGTGCCCTGAGGCTGGGTGTCAATTATTCCGCCCTGGCGCTCTAACCCGATGGGGCAACCCTGGCAGTAAGCTACGGGGGTGGGAATGACGAGGATACCTCAGTTGGGTTGTGGCAAATGTCTGATGGCAAGCTCTTGCGCCTGCTGGAAGGGCACACCATTAGTGCTCACAGCCTGGCATTCTCTCCGGATGGTGTAAATTTAGCCACATCGTCTTCAGATGGTACAGTCAAATTGTGGCAGATTTCCGATGGGTAATTAATAAATACCTTAGGGGAACAAACTGGACCTATGTCTGATTTGGCTATTTCACCAGAGGGTTTGACTCTTGCTTCGGGTTATTGGGATGGCACGGTAAAACTCTTGCGAGCCTTCGACGGGCAGACATTGTACACATTGAAAGATCACACTACCTATATATTCGATGTAACTTTTTCACCGGATGAGACGATGTTAGCTACAGGGTCTGGGGACAAGACGGTCAAGTTGTGGCAGGTCTCTGATGGAAAACTATTGTCCACCATGAAAGGGCATACTAGTGGCGTAACCGGCGTCGCTTTTTCGCCGGATGGGTCTATGTTAGTTTCAGCATCCGAAGATGGTTTGATTAAAGTATGGTAGGTGTCCAATGGGCAACTTTTGCAAGAACTAAATACAGGCGCATATTTATGTTCCGTGGTTTTCTCTCCGGACGGGAAAATACTGGCTGCCGGATCTGAAAATCCCAAAATAAGACTCTGGCAAGTATCCGAATGGAAACCTCTACCTGGCCCATCTGGTCTAGATCGGAGTTGGACACGGATAAATGAGAAAATTTTGATGTATAAAGATGTGGCTTTTTCTCCGGACAACACAATTCTAGCCATGCCTAATCAGGTAGAAAGTGGACGATGGCAAGCCCCTATTGGATTATGGCGTATTTTAGATGGAGCATTCATACGTAACATGGAAGGAAGTTACCCATATAAAATGGCTTTTTCACCCGACGGAACAATTCTGGCTTCGGGTACGAAATTATGGCAAGTCTCTGATGGAAAACTTGTACGCACTTTGAATGTTCCTGGTTTTTATGTGGCTTTTACATCAGATGGTGCTATCCTGGCTACAGGAACTGGGGATGGAGTTATTCATTTATGGGGGATTGGGCCATAGCAAATAAGTTTAATAATCAGAGACCTGACAGGTCTTAACAGGTAGCCTTGCCAGGTAAGGATCACACTTAATCCAAAATCTGTCCCTGAAAAGGTTCTGGTTAAGACATGACAGGTCTTTTGGCTCAAAAATGGGTTCTTTGATGTTTATCAAAGTATGGTGCACCACCCGGTCACGAAAAGGCGCCGCCGAAACCAAGCGCCTCTTGGCCTCATGCACATAGAAACTAACATACTGACCAGGATGGTAACTACCGCTCTTGAGTTCTTCCTGTAGTTGGATCAAGTTGGGTTCCAGGTCATATTCAAAATCCGCCACGGTAGACTTGCTGCGTTTGCCGCGGGCGGCTTTCTTGAAAGCCCACCATAAATTGTTGAAGGATATGATCTGATGCCAAAGATGATCGTAATGTTTTCCCATACGATGTACCGTGAGTATTAGTAAAGAAAAATTTTGCTTCGGCAGGGGGTATACCCCCCTGCACCCCCCGCAGAAATTCAGAACACCAGAAAACAGAATTCCAGGATTAAGGCGAGAGGACGCACCGAAAACCGACATCTACGATTCCCCGATAGTTACGGTAGTCACAGACCCCGACGCCGTACCAGTTCCTGTCCCCGCTGCAGCCGTACCTGACGTCCCAGGAGCCGCCCCACAGCAGCTTTCCCTTTGTCTCCCAATCGCCACCCCGTACGGCAGAACGAACCCCCCAGGCTTCGGTTTGCCAATCACCCCCCTTTAGCATATAGTCCGTAGTGCCAGGGTACACATCCGACACCCATTCCCACAAGTTTCCAGCCATATCCAAGGCCCCATAAGGGCTGGCAAAACCAGGATAACTACCCACAGGCTGCAATTCTCCTATACACTTCCCATAATTCGCCTGCCCACAGTTTGACCCTTCACCCCAAGGATAAGTGCCTCCATTGGTGCCACGCGCGGCTTTTTCCCATTCCGCTTCCGTTGGCAGCCGCCTGCCAACCCATCCACAATAGGCTTGCGCCTGTTCCCATCGATCAACAATCACAGGATAATTCTCATAGCCAGCCATCGTAGTTCGCCCACTACCCGTGGCTCTACAAGTACCCGACTCCATACAGCGGGCATACATGGCGTTGGTCACTTCTGTCTGGTCTATCCAGAAGGCTTCCAGAGTTACCGTACGTTGGGGCTTCTCGTCTGAGTAGGTTTCGCTGCCCATGATAAATTCCCCCGCCGGGACATGCACCATCACCATGCCGTCTTTAGGTGAAACCTGGGTAGAACCAATCCCTAGGGCGGGAGTCTCAGTGGGTGCAGGGGTGCTGGTCTGCGCTGGTGTGGAGGAGGCTGGTTCTCCGGTCGCCGTTACCACGCGCTCGATGATCGTGGCTGTGGCGGTCTCCACCCCTTGCGCTATGACGACAGTTGGATTGGGCTGAGGGGAGTTGAAAGCCTTGTTCAATAAACCACCCACGACCAGCAACACGCTTACAACGACTACTCCTATCAGTATCCAAAGCCAGACGGGCGTCTTGCGGGAAACCTCACCCCCTGCCCCCTCTCCACGCAGTGGAGAGGGGGTATCGACCGTCATGCTCTCCTCCCCCAAGTATGGGAGAGGGCTTGGGGGGTGAGGTTCTTCTCCCTTCTCCGTTCCACGGAGAGGGGCCGGGGGTGAGGTTAAAGGGCTGACTTCATCAGCCTTTTTCCAATCCTTCAGTGATTCTAAAGCTGCGGCAAATGCACCCATATCCAGATACCGTTCTTCAGGCGCTTTATTCAATGATTTGAAGATGACTCGTTCTACCTCGTCCGGTAAGTCAGGCACAAAGTCCTTAGGCCGTGGCAGGGGTTCCGCAGCCTGCTTGAGCAGCACCGCCGCCGGCGTATCAGCCGTATAGGGCCGTTGTCCCGTCACCAGCTCGAACAGCACCACCCCCAAAGCATACTGGTCAGTCTGCGGTACTACTTTCCCCACCCACTGTTCTGGCGCCATGTACTCCGGTGTACCCACCCCCACACCAGTGCCGGTCAGGATGGTGGAGGGTTGTATTTCCAGTATCTTGGCCACCCCAAAGTCTGATAGGTGTGGTTCGCCCGTTCGTGAAAGCAGAATATTGGCCGGTTTGACATCGCGGTGGATGATATTCTCGTTGTGGGCGTATTCCAGAGCGCGGGCAATCGGCAGCAGCGAACGCACAGCTTCGGCGTAAGGAAGGGGGGTTCCGGTCCTGTCCTTGAGGCTGCCCCCTTCCAGGTATTCCATCACCAGGTAAGGCATATCTTCGTATTCCCCATAGTCGTGCACCTTAACGATATTGGGGTGAGAGAGCCTCGCCAGCGATTTTGCTTCGCGCTCGAAGCGCTTGAGCATCTGCTGAAGCTGCTGAGGGGTGACAGCCTCGCGGCGAATGAACTTGATCGCCACTTGGCGATCCAGGCGGTTATCGAAGGCCTTATACACCGTCGCCATGCCACCTTCGCCAAGCTGCTCTGTGATGTGATAACGGCCTATATCTAATCCAGTGAGTGTGGTCATGGCGGGTATCCGATTTTGGATTGCGGTTTGCTTACGTTAATGAAATCATAAACGATTAGAAAGTAATTAGCAAGGAAATTTGAAATGCGTTTACCTCAGAGCTTGTCAATTTATACATTGCGGCGGATTTGATCGAAGGAAATGACTTCTCCATTCCCCATTTGTTGCCAGGCAAGGCTAAAGACATCCAAAAACCCAGGTATGTTTAACAGCTCCTGTGTGGCTTCATTTTCTTCTCGTTCTTCCAGGTAAGCCAGAAAATCGCTGGCGACAATCAGACGGTCTGGAGAAAGCTTGCGTAGCTGGCTTTCTGCTTTTTTAAGTAAACTGGGTTCAGTTTGTTTTATTACCATATTGGTACCCCCATTTGCTATTATACATCGTAATAAACCGAAATCAAAATATGATAAGATATTCTGGTGGATCTTCCAACTTTCAGCACCCTGCTTACATCCGGACAAGAAGTTCTTCAAGCTGCCATAAACCTACAACCTCGCCAGGTTGATTTCTTGCGCCATTACCAGGCTCTCAGTCGCCGTTTCGCAAAAGAATTGGCACGCGGCGCGTTAGAAATCGCCATCCTGCGCCTGGAAGCTGCCGATAAATTCCCCTTTGCCGATAAGCTGTACTTCACCCGTCCTGCCCTGGAACAAGCCTCGAATTATGAGCTCTCGGCCTACCGCGCCAGGCGTTACCAGGGGTTTAGCCGGGTCGCTGACCTGGGCTGCTCGGTAGGTGGAGATACATTAGCCCTAGCGGCCGTCTTACCGGTGATCGGTGTGGACCGCGACCCGCTGCGCCTGCGGATGGCCCAGGCCAACCTGGCGGTGTGCGACCTGAGCGAAAAAGTCAATTTTATCCAGGCCGACCTGACAGCCTCTCTCCCCTTCGTTCCGGGATTAAAATCTGCATACCCCGATCCAGAATCCACCAGCCTGTCTTTGTTCTTCGACCCTGCCCGCCGGACGGAGGAGCGGCGTGTCTTTTCTGTGAAGGGTTACCAGCCGCCTTTATCGGTCATTAAAAGCTGGTTGGACCGTTTTCCAGCACTGGGAGTGAAGATTTCACCTGGGGTAAAGTTGGTAGAATTGGCGGAGTATGACGCCGAAGTGGAGTTTATCTCCTTGCGGGGGGAGCTCAAGGAATCCGTGTTGTGGTTTGGGCCTCTGAAAACAGCTTACCGGCGGGCGGTAGTTTTCAGTGGCGGCGTTGCTCCGGGTCCCTATATCCTGGCGGCGGAGGAACAAGCCTTTTCACTGAAGACACTGCCATTGAGCAAACCACAGGCTTACCTCTACGAACCCGACCCGGCGATTCTACGGGCAGGCTTGGTGGTTGCCCTGGGTTTGCAGTTGGAGGCGGCGCAATTGGACCCCGACATCGCCTACCTGACCGCCTCCACCCTCGTACGAACGCCTTTTGCGCGCGTCTGGGCAGTAGCGGACTGGTTCCCTTTTCAGTTAAAGCATCTGCGGGCTTATCTGCGCGAGCGGAATGTCGGCCAGGTAGTGGTCAAAAAGCGGGGTTCGCCTATCGAGCCAGAAGCCCTGATCCGTGATCTTAAATTAAAGGGGGACGAGGAAAGGGTCATCTTCCTGACCCACCTGCGCGGCCGGCCAATAGTAGTAGTGTGCTGTGGAGGAAATCCATCAGCGCCAGGTACAAGGAAAGGTGAAATTATACCCACACGCTGAGGTATGGGGTGTAGGAAACTCTCATTCCCCTTCTCCCATAGGTAGCAGCAGGGACAGGGGATGAGGGTCATTTACAATCCAATTTCTGTAAAATTGTCCAAACAAATGAAAACGCCCTGCTAAGAGCAGACACTTGAAGTCGTTCAGGGGTGTCTGTGAGACGGCGGTATTCGGGGATGAAGAGAGGCCTGAGAGGAGACGTGGTAGCTTTAGGCAGGTTGAGCAAGCAAACCCCATCCAAACCATACTCCCATACAATACCCATTTCAGTCGTTATTCCCATGGCATTACCATCAACGGGTTGAATTTTATCCTTTTGTTGATTAATCTCTTCAGAGTCATGAATTAGTTGCTCAACCCCCTTGGGGATACGGCGTTTGTGAAACACCCCCTCCCTCTGCAGATAGGCCAACCCTTCGCCAATCCCTACCGATTCAACGTCTATAAACAAGGCATCTTTCAGAGCAGAACCGTGTTCTGCCAAGAAGAAACACATGCCTTCACCGCCAGTCGCAGCGCAGCCGGTGAAGGCTAGCCAGACCTCGGTGTATTGGAGTGGTTGCTGGTCTAACCGTTCTGCCAGCGCCAATAAAGTACCCATGCCTGAGGCGTTGCTGTTAGCCCCCGGGGAATATGCTCCCAGGTCAGCGCTTACGCTAGTGAACCAGGCGAAAAAGTGCAACCCTGCCAACCCAGCACCAATCCAGGTAAAAATACTCAGCCCGGCGAGCAGGGCCAGGGCATAACACAAAGGTGCAGCTGCGATACCGTAAATGGCTATGGGTTTTATTAAGATATATGGGGTGAGCAGCACATCCGTTGCGTACCAGATGACGGCCCGGTGGCTGTCCAGGTGGGCGAACAGCACTACCTTGCGACGAGCTTCACTCGCTGGGGGCAGGACAGCGATCACGTTTTGGCTGGGAGCGTGCGGCAGGTATGCACGCAGCGGGTAATCCTGGAAGCTGAACTTGCGCCATATCAGCAGCCCGCTAAACCCAAAGGCGAATATTGAAATAGTCCAGGCGGGCCAGGCGCCCAGGGGAAGAAGTAGAAGTGCGAAAGCCAGGTGACCCACCATGGCTGTACCGAACACCAGAGCCACGAAGAACCACATCGAACGCAGCCCGGTGAAAGCCTGGGTATGGAGGTTGCCGATGTTCAACGCAGTAAGTTGGTCGCGCACATAAAGAGCGGCCGCGGTCTCAGCCTGAGTAGCCGAGCCGCGGCCAGGGTTTGCATCAACAATGGTTTTTATGTGGGCCAGGGCGCGCTGGCCCCAGAAAGAAATTGTTTTAGATTGCGACTCACTGCTATCCGTGGAGTCGCCGACCTGACTCACTGTGCTACCTTCCAAAACCGGATCGTCCCATCCCAACCACAAGAAGCCAGGGTTGATCCATCGGGTGAGAAAGTTATTTTGGTTGGAGGGCGTTTGTGATCGATGATCACCTTTAATTTTGTGCCATCACTGGCTTTCCATATACTTATGGAGTTATCCCAGGCTGCCGTAGCGATGAGCGCGCCATTTGGCGAAAAAGCCACACTTGTTACCGGGCTGGTGTGCCCCAGGGCCAACAACGGAACTCCGGTTGGTATTTGCCAGACCCGCACGGTGTTATCTTCAGAGCCGGAAGCCAGCATTGTCCCATCTGGAGAAAACTGTAAGCTGCTTATCTTGGCAGTGTGTCCCTGCAGGAGAGCCATCTGAGTCCAGTTTTCTGTCCACCATATTCTGACCGTGTTGTCCAGGCTGCCAGACGCCAGCATACTGCCATCCGGGGAGAAAGCCAGGGCGGATACATCTTGAGTGTGCAGTTGCAGTTGCTTCATAAATTTGCCATCGCTGGCATTCCATAAAACCACGGTATTGTTGGAGGTGCCAGCCACCAGGGTCTGGCCATTAGGGGAGATAGCGACGCTCCTGGGCATGCTGCCGACATCGAAGATAAACTTCGGCTTGTAATCGCTCATTTGCCACAGGACTAGCGTTGAGTCCCAGGCTCCAGAGACAAGGTACTGGCCATCCCCAGAGAAAGCCACGTTGCCCACCTGCTCTGCATGTTGCTCCAGTGTTTGCAGCAATGCGCCATCACTCACCTGGTATAGGCGAACGAGTCTGTCTTCAGAACCTACAGCCAGCTTTGTCCTATCCGGTGAGAAGGCGACGTCATAATTGACCCGTCCAAATTCCAGTGTTTTTAGCAGGACGCCATCACTGAGCATCCAGATTTTGACGGTTCCATCCGTGGAACGAGAGACCAGGGTTTTTCCATCTGGTGAAATTACTACATCGGCTACCAGGGTCTTGTCGGCCTCTATCTTGCGTAACAAGGTACCATCGCTCGCCTGCCATAGGCGAATGGCGCCATCGTAATATCCCGCTGCAACGATAGCCCCATCCGGTGAATAGGCAACACTGTAGACAGGTGGCTTGGTGCCCACTTCTGTACCCGTTTTTACTGGTGCCAAAACTGTGCCCACAGGTGTGATCACTGGGGTCACATTGGTTTCCTGAGTCGCGGCGCTGGTTTCTTCCGGCGCCGGTGTCCCCTCTTCTATCAGCGTATTCGGAAAGGCACCGCTCTTGGTCTCCCAAAGGTTGACATTTCCGTCAAGCGAGCCTGAAGCGAGCATGCTCCCATCCGGCGAATAAGCCAGGCCGACCACTGAGTCGGCATGGCCTGTGAAGGTCTGTTGAACTCCGCCGGTGCTCACCGACCAAACCAGTATCCTGTTATCCGGATATTGGCTGCCGGTAGCCAACGAGCTGCCATCCGGTGAAAAAACCATCGTAGGGATGCTTTTTAGGTAATAATTGGGTATGGAGCGCAGCGCTATGCCGTCAATTGTATTCCAGAATCGCAGGGTCAGGTCAGTCGCGCCAGAAGCAAGGGTTTTGCCATCCGGAGAAAATGCCAGGCTGGTCACTCTACTTGTATGTCCCTCCAATGTGCGCACCTGGGCGCCATCACTTACCTGACGAAACTGTATTTTGCCGTCATCACCACCTACAGCAACCATGGTGCCATCGGGAGAATAAGCCAGGCAGCCTAAGGCAACGCCGGTATCAATAAAACGCGCCTCGCTCCAATCGGCAGTGTTGTATAGATATAATCCGATAGTCGTGGCAAGAGCCAGGATTTTGCCATCCGGCGAATATGCCAGGTCCTGCACCTTACCTTTTCCCCAACGGGCGGCTTCGGTCAGGTTACCGGCATTATCCACAGTAATGGGTATCGGCACCGGTGTAGCGGTTGGTACGGGCGTGTTTGTCGGAGCTGTAGTGGGAGATGGCACTCCTGTGACTGCTGCGGCTACAGTCGGTGAGGTCCCAACTGTTGGTTGCGGGACCACAGTTGGTTCAAGCTTGGCGACCTGACCACAAGCCGTTACTACAATAACGACGAGCAATATGACTCCATAGATTTTATTCTTTGTCATACGTTGGTACTCCTGATTGTTTTAGGTGAGATCAACACCAAAGTTTATTTGTTTCATCAAAATTGTTCATAAGGTAAGCTGTAATTATTGTTCCAGTTTACCACAGGATTCTTAATGCTTGTTTAGACTTTCTATTTAGACTTCCGAAGTTTCACAAACTTCGGAAGTCTAAAAGGTTACTTGCTTTTCGCCTCAATGGTGAAAATTTCTCCAGCGCTATTCCCCTGCACATCCGGGAAATAAAATTGGTATGCACGCGGCGGCAGCAAGCGATATTCACCGGGCTGCAGCAGCGCCAGGGTATAAGCCAGTTCATAGGCGCTCCACCGTTATCGTCTGTTGGGGACATGTTTTCTGATCGCCTTTGACGGTACTGGGTCTTGACTTTTCGGGAGCGTCATTGCGTACACCGCCTGACCCGTACCTATCCAGCGGTGAAACGGTGTACTACCCTCCGGGGTTGGAAGCCAAGTTGGTCACTGCGAATGGGTTCGCTTTATCACTGATGCCGGAATTCATCGAGAACACAAACCTGTCTGCCAAGTTCTCTCAACCACCCAACGTCTGGTCGGGAAATAGATTATAGAGATACGCACTCACGATTCCGAGCGCAGGATCATGGCGAGTAGGCACAGTAGAAGCCCTATATGTTGGATCCATCCAATCCATCACCAATTCAGCTATATTCCCTGCCATATCCAATACCCCATACGGGCTGGCGCCATCCGGGTATCTGCTCACGGATAGATGCACCCGTCCGTGCCGCGCGCGGCTTTCTCCCATTCCGCCTCTGTGGGCAGCTCGACCCCGGCCCACCTATCCAGGGTAAAGCGTATGAAACCGATAGGGAGATGATGGCGAAGGGTAACCAACGCCGAAATGTACCCACATTTGTTTTCAAGAAAGAATAGTGAGTATGCATAGTCACCCTTTTGAGGGTGGTGGTCTATATATATTGCTGTGTGTATTCCATAAAATTACTTTTAAATGAATTGACCCATGCTTCAACAAAAGTTCTTTGTTCAAACATAGGGTACAGGTCGATAGCCAGGGCTCCTGGCTTAATCGCCTTTACTTTCTCTTTCAATACGGTCATCGCTGATTGAATAGTATAGGGCTGGCTGCCGTCTTTAGCAAGTTTCTCTTCCAGAGGCCGAACTTCACGTTGCATGAACCAGAGCAGATCATAGAAATCACGCCCTTTGATCATGGTTCCCGTGTTTCCTTTCTGGAAATTGCGTTCCAAACAAGCCAACATCTTTCCAGCCATCATTGTTTCTAGTGAAAAGTGCGAGGGAACAAAGCTACGCCCGAAGTATAAAATTGGAGTTTGTTTAATAACTGAAACCTGCTTATGCTGGCTGACTTCGACTTTCATGTGGAGAATTTCATCCTGGCGATCGGAAAGCCCTAAGGCACTTAGGAGTGGAAATTTGAGGGTAACCCTGAGTATCCCTGCTTCACCTTCCTGGGTTTTAGATGTGACCTCTAGATAACCGAGAGTTTTGTGAAAATAACCCACAAGCTCATCCGCCAGGTGAGAAAGGTTAATCCTAATGCTATTGTCTAAATCGAGATCCTCAGATATTCGATTAAGGTTATAAATGACATGCAGGCAGGTACCACCATAAAAATTTAACCGGCGGTAGAGAGGATGGTTGTAGAGAAAGTCGAGCACATAAGCCTGGAGAGCTTCCTTAAGCATAATCCTCTTAGTCTCATTGGCCAATAGAGAGTCTTTCGATGCCAGAGTATATTGTAAAAATTGGATCAGGGTTGCCACACTGTTCTCCTGAAGTTTTTCAAAATACGATCCATCTTTACCAGTCCACTACCTTCAACATAGCTGGCAAATTCATCCCGGTTAGCCGCTGAAAATTCATCGAGGTTGAGCCGCAGCTCTTCGGCCAGGTTATACCTGGCACCCAAAATAGTTTTAGGTAGAGGGCGCAGATATAAATAGTCAAATAGAGCTTTCGCTAGAGAAGCCTGCCCTAATCTTATGCCATGATATTCAGTAATGGTAAAACCATGGTAGAGTTGGGACTGGATGTGCTTGTAGGTAAAGGTGCCTAACTTGTTGACAATGATGCGTGTATTCTTTGGGGTGATAGCAGTAATTGGGTAGGTTATTTCTGTTAAGGCTCCAAACCTCTGCAAAATATACTCCAGGGAAACATATGATTGTGGCAGAATGATGGCGCTATTTCCCGCCGAAAACAGCGCATCGTTACGGTGCGCTTCGTAGAACCGCCGAGTTACATACATACCCTTTTTCAATTGGAAAATGTGCCCTGCTTTCATCCAGCGATACAACAGTTTGTGAACCTGAGGGTTCTCATCCTTTTCGGGAGCAATAACCTGTTTGAACCCTTCCGTAGTGAAATACGGTATTGTATCAAATGGAGTGAGAAGGCCGAGTTTCATATCATTATATATCGGATAATAGACATTTATTGTCCATTATCCGATATATTTGGAATTTATACAAGCTTTTTTTGTAACTGGTTGCCTTTAATGTTACTGTATATTAGGGGATTATTCCGGTGATAAATCTGTTAGAATCTTGGCGCTATGGTATCAGAAGTCCATAATTCGGCCTATAAAGCCGGTTTTGTTGCCGTGATGGGACGCCCGAACGTGGGCAAATCCACGTTAATCAACACTTTGCTGGAACAGAAGATCGCGGCAGTATCCCCCAAACCGCAAACGACTCGCCGGCGGCAGTTGGGCATCCTCGACCTGGAAAACTCCCAAATTATCTTCGCAGATACACCGGGAGTGCACCGGCCACGTCACAAACTGGGAGAATGTATGAACAAGGAGGCCCTCCTGGCGTTTGAGCAGGCTGACCTGATACTGTTCATGGGGGATGCCAGTTCCCTGCCCCAGGAAGAAGACCAGCAGTTGGCCAGGATCATTGCTGAAATAAAATTACCACTGCCTGTCATACTGGCGCTCAATAAGGAAGACCTGGTCAGCATTGAGGTGCTGGAAAAGCGGCTGATTGTATACCAGGACTTGCTACCGGGAGCTGTCCTGCTGCCCATTTCAGCGATTGGCAGGCAAAGCCTGGATGTACTGCTGGATACGATTATAGCTTACCTGCCTGAGCACCCACCTTTTTATGAAGACCAGGTCACCGATCTGTTTGAGCGCGATATCGCCGCCGACCTGATCCGCGAAGCCGCCCTGGAACATTTACAGGATGAGGTGCCTCACAGCATTGCCGTTCGCATCGACGAGTACAATGAACGCGGTGAGCATGGCGCCTATATTGCAGGAACGATGTTTGTGGAGCGTGAATCGCAAAAGGGCATCGTAATCGGGCAGAATGGTACGATGATCAAGCGCATTGGAGCAACTGCCCGCCAAAAGATTGAGGTCATGAATGGGCGTACAGTCTTTCTAGAGCTACGCGTCAAGGTACGTAAAAATTGGCGTGATGATGAAGAAACGTTGAGATTGTTTGGATTTAAAAAATGAAAGAGTTATAATTCTATAGTTATAATACAGACACCCAACATTTTTGAGGAGATCGATATGTCTAAAACCAGTAAAAAAGTTCGCGTTGCGATCATCGGGGTTGGTAACTGTGCTTGCAGCCTCGTCCAGGGGGTGGAATATTACAAGAATGCAACTGACGATGCCGAAATCCCCGGTCTGATGCACGCTAATTTAGGCAGTTATCACGTGCGCGATATTGAGTTTTCCGCCGCTTTCGACGTGGTTTCCACCAAAGTCGGGCTGGATTTGAGTGAGGCGATGTGGGCATTTCCCAACAACACCATCAAGTTCACGGATGTGCCTCACCTGGGCGTGCCGGTGCACCGCGGTATGACCCATGACGGCCTGGGAAAATATTTAAACCAGGTTGTGAAAAAAGCTCCTG